>Ga0209347_1000596_pt1 | contig 85210 bp, 68 predicted proteins | sample AutmiccommuBRH23_FD_187382 | JGI IMG/M metagenome (GOLD analysis project Ga0209347, IMG submission 187382) | Deep subsurface microbial communities from Mt. Terri, Switzerland - Autotrophic microbial communities BRH/23 (SPAdes) (version 2) | ecosystem: Environmental > Aquatic > Deep subsurface >...
GACGAACATCACGCAGTTTAGTCCAATAAAATTATCCAAAGTCAGGTTCCATTCGTAAAATAACCAAACTTATGTGCTTATATGCTTATCCAGCAGATGAGCCTTTTATTTACCCTGACTTCGGATAGTTCCCTATTCATTATGCAAAGTAAACGTCTAGAAACATTGTGTTTACGTTATTGTCCCTAATTTTACTTTGCATAATTTCTATCTACTAAATGAACTCTTCCGATACTTAAATAGCCGATATGTATCTTGACTGTTGACGCTGAATTAAAAAGTCCGAAAGCTGACGGTCTTGCCTGTCCCTAAGTTGACGAATATAATGACCATGACGTTATCCTTGAAGAAAGGAGAAAGACGCCTCTCTTTAGATGTGGTACTGCTACAACAGCATCACTAGAGACGTCTTCCCAACTAACATGATCATTGTATCAAATTATTCGCTAGTTGAGAAGAAAGATAAGACTGGCGTTTTTTGTTAGGAGTGCGGAAATCATACCTTGCCCTTGTTGTGGAAAACTCTTAATCGTCATAGGCAGTCGTCATCGTGTATGGTATAAAAGTTCTGGAGGAAGATCAATACTCATTATTCGCAGACTTCGCTGTGAGTCATGTTTCAAGATTCACCATGAATTGCCGGACTTGCTCGTTCCTTACAAACGCTACGATGCGGAAAGTCTTGAAGGTGTATTAAACGAACCACCACGTACTGATATTGCCGTGGATGAATCAACGATCTTACGTTGGAAACACTGGTTTCGCACGTGGGTAGTTTATGCTCAAGGCTGCTACAAGCGATTCTATTGCGGCGTGAAGTTCCGAGTCGCAGTGTCAGCCAAATCATTCAAATCCTAGAATGGGAAGGAAAAGCACAACCCAAGCAACTTAAACGGAGTACTTTACAAGAAAAGCTTATGGAACGTGGATATAGCTCCCGGACCATGCGGATGTATACGAATGACGGAGCTGCGGCTCGAAGGTTCCAGAAACGGCATCGCAATCAATTATGGCAATCCGACATTAAATATGGACCCTTTCTTCCGATCGGTCCAAACGGTACCCTTAAACAAGTGTATCTCGTTTTGTTTATTGACGATGCAACACGCTACGTTCTTCACGGTGAGTTTTATCCAACGCTTGATCAGGCCATTGTGGAAGATTGCTTTCGAAAGTCTATCCAACAAAATGCGCTTCCTGAGGCTGTCTACTTTGACAATGGAAAGCAGTACCGCACTCGATGGATGGGTCGGACCTGCTCTAAACTAGGTATCCGATTGTTGTTTGCCAAGCCATATTCTCCTGAATCTAAGGGGAAGATAGAACGCCTGAATCGTGTGGTTCAAAGCTTCCTTAATGAAGTCCTGCTCGAAAAACCAAAAACCTTGGATCGACTTAATACCTGGTTTCAATCATGGCTTAGCGAATGCCACCAAAACAAGCCTCACACTGCACTGGGAGAGACGGCGAGCCCCGAAACTGCGTATCGGAGCGATCGCTCACCACTTCGATTCGTAGAACCTGAAATCTTAACGAATGCATTCCTCCATAGCGAAGAGCGCAAAGTGGACAAGTCCGGTTGCATTAGCTTTATGGGAAAGAAATACGAGGTAGGGCTACTATTCGTCGGAAGAAAGGTTCAAGTTGTCTACGATCCTGCTGACATCACGGAGTTGACCATAGAATTCGAGGGTCATGCACCTTGGACTGTTCGTGAGCTTGTCATCAGGGAATGGTCTGGAAAGCGTCCGGCGCTGCCGGATCATATGCAACCAGAAAAAGCGGACGAATCGCGTTTACTTCGTGCAGCCGAGGAGCAGAATAAGCAACGAAACGAACGGCAAGCGCCTGCCGTCTCCTACCGAACAGTTCGGAAGGAGGCCGACAAGCATGTATGAATCTTTCTACGGGCTGAGTCACACACCCTTCTCAAGGGATATTCCCACCGATAAATTGTACCTATCGAGCATACTGGAAGAAACACTTGGTAGGCTCGAATATGCAGCAGAGCGTCAGTTATTTGCCGTCATCACCGGCGACTGTGGGACGGGAAAAACGACGACGATTCGCCGGTTTGCGAAAACGCTCGATCCGGCGAAGTACAGGATTTTATACCTGTCCGATTCAAAGTTAACACCCCGTCACTTTTACAAAGGGATGCTTGAGCAACTTGGATACGAGTCGAAGTTCTATCGTGGCGATGCCAAACGCCAACTGCATCGGGAGATTGAATTGATGCGCGGAATTCATCGATTGCAGGCAGTTGTCGTCGTGGACGAAGCGCATTTGCTGGATAAAGAGATGCTGGAGGAAGTTCGCTTTCTACTTAATATGAAGATGGATGCAGAGAGCCCCATGGCGCTCATTCTTGTCGGTCAGAACGAGCTATGGGATCGTCTACATCTGCAGGCTTACACCGCGATTCGCCAACGTATTGATTTACAATGCAAGCTGTCACACTATGATCGGGCAGAGGCAGAGTCCTATATGAAACAGCACTTAGCTTATGCGGGTGCAACCAGCGACATTTTTTCAGACCAGGCGATCGACGATATTTATCGTTTCTCCAGCGGTGCCGCCAGACTCATCAACAAGTTATGTACGCATTGCCTCCTCTACGGTTCGCAGAACGGTCACCGAATTATTGATGACCGGATGGTAAAACGTGTGATCGAGGGGGAATTGTCATGAATCGACCAGGCTTGGAAGACTATTTCATCAAAACGGGGTTCTATGATCTCCTGCCGATAGCCTTGAAATTAGCTAAGACTCTAGATTATGACCATTCTGAGATGATTGAAGCCATCTGTAAAGTCCATGATAAGTTTAATCAGTATCCACCGACTAAAAACAGAATCGCTTGGTTCAGACTGGTTTTTGAAGAGAAGTTGAAAGAGGCTAGGGCAGATATTCTGGCCTTTAAGGCAACAACAGATCATCTGCGAGAAAAAGCTAGTACATAAGAACGGAATGAAGTTGATCGTTCACTAATAAAACGATGGAAAACCGATGTAAATTGGTGTTGCTCTGATGTATTAGTTGTCATCCCACACACCAAAATGAGGAGGTAAAAAGGTGCCTAGACAGTCTATTGAACTACCTGATAAAGTAAAAAAAGGTCTTGATAATATGGCTACGGCTTTTGGGATGACGCAAAATGCTCTTATTAGTCTTGCTGTCGCCACGATGGTTGTAAAATATGAAGCTGAAGGAACAAGGATTTTCTTTGATTTAATCTCGCTACCAACAAAAGCCAAATAGCCATTGCGGTTGTTGAAACATTTATACCCTTACCTGGCCAAGGTCACAATTGAACACTCTGTTAAACGTTGCGGTGAGAGAGACGGACTGACTGACGGATATCATTTGCATTTTTGGTCAGCTTATCTGTCTACCGCCGGACACCTTACGCCGTCAGGTTTAGGATATTAAACGGCATCAGTAACACTTGACTAACACAATAACTAATTGGAAGTAACTTAAGCTACGCAGTATTGTTGTGGGCGCTCACTTTAATTGATATTAAAGGAGCGTTTTCTGCCCAATTTGTTGAAAATGCTTGGGCTAGGTGTGGCAGAAGATTATGATTTATAATATCACGGTTGAAGAACTAGACTTCATGCTCGACGAATATTACAAATTAGAGGGTAGGATAGTCAAGGACGATGTTAAATAGGCCTTTGCATTTGGGGGAAGCTTGAAAAGCCAGAACGATTTTGACGTTTTGGCTTTTGTTTTTTGATATTTCGGATTCATTGCAGGATTATTTTGAAAGTTTGTTGAATTCTAAACAAGTGAAGGCATGTTGATGCTGACCAAAAGTCCGATACTTCCCATAAGCAATAACCTTATTTCAACCTAGTAAAATTCAAAAAGGGTAGTGGTAAATATGGTATTTAAGCGAAGATGGAATTTATTAATTCTTGTTTTTTTAATAATAGCTTGCTTAAATGGCTGTACATCAAATAAAAAACAAGATGTAATTATTAAGGAAGATATTTTAAAACCTTCTGAAGTTAATGCCACTGACCAATATAATAAAGAAAGTAAAAATGTTGAAGAGTATGTGGGAATTTATGCACTTGGTAGTTACGAGTATTTTACCGATCATAAAATTGGATTAATGAAAGCTGGCGAAGCTCTAAATGTAAAGATAGAATACATGGGTCCTCCGGATAATAATATCGATGAAATGATAAAGTGTTTTGATTATGCTATCAGTAAAAAGGTTGCAGGAATAGTAGTATTTGGCGCGAACGATCGTCTTGCAGCAATGATTGACAAAGCTGCTGATTGTGGTATTCCTTCAGTTACAGTAGATGGTGACATTAAGAATAGTCAAAGAATTGCATTTGTAGGCACTGGGAATTATAATGCAGGATATTTGGGCGGCAACACACTTGCTAAAATCCTAAATGGGAAGGGACAAGTTGCTATTCTTACCGAACCCGAAGTTGAATTGCACAGAGAAAGAACCAGTGGTTATACTGATGCTTTAGGTAAAACAGCTGGAATTAAAATTGTAGAAATCGCAGACACAAAAGCTAATCATGAAGACGCTCATAAAGCTGCTTTAGATATTCTTAATAAATATCCGGAGTTAGATGCAATTGCATGTACTGATTACTTTGGAGGAATTGCTGCTTCTGTTGCGTTGGAGGAGGTAAATAAGCAAGGCAAAGTAAAAATTCTAGCAATGGATAGAAGTCAATACGTTCTAAAAAAAATTGAAGATGGAGTAATCACTGCGACACTTGTTCAACAAACTGCATTGATGCCATTCTATGCAATGCAGATATTATATAACTATAATCATAATCTTGTTCCTATCGTTCCGAATACTAAAGATGCTGGGATTACAGGTACTCCGGTATATATTGATACAGGAGTTTTTATAATTGACATGAAAAATTACAAATCTTTTATGAGAAATTAATGCGAGAAGGATTTTTTGCAATGAGAAGTAGTTCTTTTATAAGGAAAATGAATTTACAGAATAAATTAATGGTCATATTTAGTATAGCATTTGTAGTACCCTTTATAGTTTTTGGGTTTCTTTCCTATTTAAATATTCAAAATACCCTGCAGAAAAAAACTCTTATCTCTAATAGTGATATTATTAAACATATGCAAATAAGTATAGATGTTTATTTTGAAGATATTGAAAAAATTGCTGAAAATATTATTAAGGACAAATCTTTTAATTCGGGAATTGGTAAACAGGAAGAAGATTATAAGGATAAAATCAAATATATTACAAGCAATGAAGAATTATTTGGGAAACTCAGTAATATCTTGATACAAAAAAAAGAAGTTATGTCAGTTTACCTTTATACAAGATCGAACATTTCCTATTTTGTTAATTTTGAGGATACAATAGATCAAAAATATACCCCTAAAAATGAACAGTGGTTTATTCAGGCCATAGAGGAGGGAGAAGGGCCAACTATACTCGCGCCATTTATCGACTTGCAAACAAATAGGAAATCCTTGAAGGTTATTCCTGTAATTTACCCGATAAAAGGTTTTTCAAAGGCTGGGGGAGTTCAAAGTTCTAACATTGGAATTATGCAGTTAAATGTCAATTTCAATATACTCCGTGACTTTTGCAGCATAAATGACAATGAAGAAAAAGATATTTATGTTGTGGATAAATATGGGGATACAATATATAGTAACAAAGGGGATGCGGTTAAAACACATATAAAAGATACAATTTGGAACACTGTACAACAAAACGGCGAGGGAAATTTTGTGGTTAACACAAATGGTAACCAAAATGGCATAAGTTATAAAACATCCGAATACACAGGATGGACCATTATTATGGTTGCGAATAATCATCAGTTGATAAAAGATATGACCTATATAAAAATGTATACGATAATTTTCATTATCGTTATTCTTTTTCTCTTTTTATTCTTATCAATTTTCATTTCCAGAAGTATATCCCGTCCGATAAAACTACTTGAAGATATAGTGACCCAAATTGAGACAAAGCAATTTGAGGTTCCTTTACAGATAGAAAAAAAGGAGCATATAGGACTGCTGAGTGATCATTTCAATAAGCTGGTGGATGCAATAAATAATATGTTGATGAAAATTAATTATCATCACCAAAAGGAAAAGGAACAGGAATATAAGATTCTTGAAGCTCAAATTAATCCTCATTTTATTTATAATTCTTTAAATGCAATCAGGTGGATGGCTACGATGCAGCATGCTAACGAAATTGCTAATTTAATAATATCTCTAATCAACTTATTAAAATCATCTATTAAATTGGGACAGACTTTTATTTCCATTGAGGAGGAAATTAATCAGATAAGGGACTATATATCATTACAGCAACTTAGGTATTACGATAGCTTTACTGTTGAATTTCACATGGATGAAGAAGTTAAAAGTTACAAGACAATCAAGTTTGTACTTCAGCCGATTGTTGAGAATGCTATATTCCATGGGCTTGACCATGAAAAAATGAATGGTAAAATCGAAATAAGTATTGCAAAGTTTGATGATTTTATTGAATACTGTGTGAAAGATAATGGGAAAGGAATGGATAAAGACACTCAAAAGAAACTTTTAGATAAATGCGTCAAGGAAAAGGGCTTCAATGGGATTGGTATTAATAATGTAAACGAAAGAATTAAAAACTATTTCGGAACAGATTATGGAATAAATATCCAAAGTGAAATAGGGGAAGGAACCTCTGTTAGTATTATAATACCGTGCATTTTATATGAGGGGGAGGAGTTGAATGATAAGGGTATTGATCGTTGATGATGAGCCGCTGGTTCGTATAGGTATTAAAAGTACTTTGAGCCAATGTGAGTGTAATCTGGAGATTGTAGGAGAAGTTTCAAATGGAATAAAGGCGAAGGAAATATTAAGCAAAACCGAGGTTGATCTTGTCCTAACCGATATAAAAATGCCGGAGTTTAACGGAGTTGAGCTAATAAAATGGATTAAGGAGAGCCAGCTGAATATAAAAGTAGTGGTTCTAAGCTGCTATAACGACTTTGAATTTGTAAGAGAGGCGTTTACTTATGGGGCCTTTGATTATATCTTAAAGTATGATATTGACGTACAGTCAATTAATAATATTGTTTGTAAAGTAAAAGAGGATATAGATAAAGAAAGGCAGACATCTAAAGCTGCAAGGGCAGGAAATAACTCACGGGAAAGAATCAATACAGATATAAGAATTATTAAAAATAACATCTTGAAAGAACTCTTGACAGGCGGTAATGATTTTGAGCGCAGTCAAGTAACTGTACAACTGCAAAGGGCCAATATTAGTTTTAATTGTGCTGCTTTGTTTAGGGTCGTTTGTTTTGAAGTTGATTACCCGTACGAATATGATAAGCGCTTTGCAAATAAACCTGCAACATTATGCAGTGAGGAAGTTAAAAATGCGATCAGTGAATATATTAGAACGATTTGCAGCTTCGAAATTTATTGCGAAAGTAATTATCGATATTTTATAATACTGGATGTATCTGAAATTAAAGATAAGCTAAGCGATCCGCAAAGTATTTTGGATACATTTGTACATATGCGGTATCTATTATCAAAATATTTAAATCTTTCTGTTTCTATAGGTATTAGTACTGAACTTCTCGGATATGAAAATTTGCCTGAGTTGTACAAACAAGCCTTAAATGCTATTGATAATAAAATTTTCGAAGGAGCAGGTTTTATTGCTTGTTATGATAATACAAATAGCAAGAAGCATATTTGCTGTGAAAATATAGAAAAAATTAAAGCGAAAATAATTAAAGAAATAACACTTGAAAATTTCCATGGAATTATCGGCCTTTTGGCGCAGTTAAAGAAGGAATTTCATGTTGTAGAAAAAGATGTTTCGGCATATGAAGTAAAACTTACATATGTGTCTTTAGTTGAAGTCATAAAAGTACATTTTCATAATGAGTTGAAGGAGTTTGAATCAACAGGATTAGAAGGAATAAAAGATCTTAGGCAGGTTAATTTCTTAAATGACTTGCATGATCAAATTGTGGATGTGGTCATAAGAATTGCAAATATTAAAATCAGCATTCTGATAAAAAAAGATTATTCAGAGGGTGTGTTGCAATCTATAAATTATATCAATACACATTTCAGCGAAGAAACGTTAAATTTAACTAAAGTTGCAGAAATTATAGGCTATAGCTCTGCTTATACCAGCCGTATATTTAAACAGGAGACCGGAAAATATCTCATCGAATATATAAATGAAGTAAGAATATGGTATGCCAAGAAAATGCTTGAAAATCCCAAAAATAAGGTTTACCAGGTAGCGGAAAAAGTAGGATATGCCAACTATAATTATTTTAGTAGGATATTCAAAAAAATAACTGGAGTGAGCCCGTCCGAATATATAGGGGAATAGTAATAATTCTGAAATGACTGCCTTATTTTTGGGTGAGTTCTCCAAGGATTGTATTATATAATATTTTGTCGTCCTTTTATCTGCATTAATATAAATAACTAAATATTCTGCCTAATAAGATGATTTAACAAAATAGTATACATTTTGATATAATTTTAAAACATGTGCCTTGTCACATGTTTTTTTTATATTCAATAAATACATGAAACCTATATAGATAGAACATTTATAATTTTCTCTTATTAAACTACGATGTAATTAGAAAAAATAAGAGGAGGACGACTTCGTGTTGAAAAAAGTATTATTTCTTCTAATTGGGTTAACTCTGGTAATGGGTTTGTCTGTTGGGTGTTCAAGCGACACAAAAGACAACAATACAACAGCAAGTAATAAGGAATCTTCACAGCAGCAGGTAGCCAAGCCGGTTTCAGATGAACTGTATATAGGGGTGTATTGCCTCGGAAACTTGGAGTATTTCTATGACCATAAGATTGGACTTAAAGCAGCAGGCGATATGATGGGAGTTAAAACAAAGTATGTAGGTCCACCTGATTATGATATCAATGCAATGGTTGCAGCATTTGAACAGGCTATTGCTGAAAAGCCGGCAGGCATAATTACTTTTGGAGCGGAAGACAGTTTAGTGCCGGTAATCAATAAAGCTATTGATGCAGGTATTCCGGTCATAACGGTTGATGGTGATGTTAAGAAATCGAAAAGAACTGCATTTGTGGGAACAGGAAACTACAATGCCGGCTTTTTGGGGGGGACTAAACTTGCTGAAGCTCTGGGAGGCAAGGGAAAGGTTGCCATGCTGACCGAACCAGGAGTGAGCTTGCATCAAGATAGAGAAAAGGGATATGAAGATGCGCTTAAACAATTCCCTGATATAGAAATTGTTCAAATAGGGGATACAAAAGCAGATCCTGTTAATACTCTGCAGGTAATATCTGCAATCTTGCAAAAAAACCCTGACTTGGCAGGAATAGGTTGTACGGATGCAGTTGGAGGCGCATCGGCGGCTACTGCTGTTGAGGAAGCCGGACGCATAGGCAAGGTCAAAATAGTTTCTATGGACAGAGACAGACAGGTTTTGGAGAAAATCGGCAAAGACATCGTAATGGGAACAATAGTTCAGAAATCAGCAATGATGCCTTTCTATGCCTTAGAGATACTTTATACTATGAAGCACGCTAATGTAGAGATTTCTACAGACAATGCCAAAGCCGGTCTTACCCTAGCTCCCACTAATATCGATACAGGTGTTATATATGTAGATAAGAGTAATGCCCAATATTTTATTAGGAATGTCAAGTAATAAGACACAATTGTGATTCCATACTGAGACTCAGTCTGTTTTTCAACGGCCTGAGTCTCAGTAAGCCTATATTTCCCTGAAAGAAGGTAATCTAATGAATGAAGAACTAATTTTAGAGGTTAAAGGAATATTCAAGAAATTTCCTGGAGTACAGGCGCTTGGAGGAGTCGATTTCCAGCTGAGAAAAGGTGAGGTTCACGCCATAGTCGGTGAAAATGGGGCAGGAAAAAGTACGCTCATGCATATATTGGGTGGTATTCATAAGCCGGATGCAGGTGAAATATTTATCAATGGAAAAAAGACAGAATTTCATAACCCCTTAGATGCAGTAAATAGTGGCGTAAGTATTGTGTTTCAGGAATTAAGCCTTGTAAACGGTATGAGTGTGGCAGAAAACATATTTCCCAACAGACAGCCGGTGAGAAAGATGGGATTAATTAATTTTAAAAAACTTTTTGAGGATACTACTGAGATTTTGAAAACCTTTGAAGAAACTATCAACCCGAGTATACCTGTTAAGCATTTATCTATTTGCCAGCAGCAGGTCGTTGAGATTCTAAAGGCTATATCAAAGAACCCCCAGGTACTGATTTTAGACGAACCAACATCTTCACTAAGTCAATACGAAACTAATAGGCTGTTCGAAAATATTAGGAAATTGAAAACAAAGGGAATGTCTTTTATTTATATTTCACATCATCTCCATGAAATATTTGAAATAGCTGATAGGGTGACAGTGCTCAGGGATGGGAAATATGTGGATACAGTAAAAGTATCTGATATCGATGAAGCAAAAATAATAAACCTTATGGTCGGTAGAGAAGTCTCCAATCAATACATTAAGAGAAATGCAAGGGTAGAAAACAATAAAGTAGTATTGAAAGTTCAAGGATTAACCCATAAGAAATACTTTAAAGATATCTCCTTTGAAATAAAGCAAGGTGAAATAGTTGGTTTTGCGGGTTTAGTAGGGGCTGGAAGGACGGAAATAGCAAAGACAATTTTCGGTTTGGAAAAATATGAAGCTGGCAGTATATTCGTGGATGGAAGAAAGGTAATTGTAAATTCTCCCAAAGATGCGATGAACGAAGGAATTGCCTATACTACTGAGAATCGGAAGTTTGAAGGCTTATTCCTCGAAATGAATATCAAACAGAATTGTGTTGTTCCACAATTAGAAAGCTTTGCTAAGGGTATGACAGGTTTTTTGGATGAACATAAAATGGAAGCATTCTCAGAAGATTATGTAAAAAAGCTCAATATAATAACACCTTCAATTGGTCAAAAGGTAAGAAATCTCTCAGGTGGGAACCAGCAAAAAATACTGCTTTCCATGTGGTTAGGTATAAATCCGAAGGTTCTCATCATCGATGAGCCCACTAAAGGGGTTGATGTGGGAGCAAAAAGCGAAATATATGATGTTCTCAGAAAATTGGCCGATTTAGGTATCGGGATTATGGTAATTTCTTCAGATCTATTAGAAGTACTGACCCTAAGCGACAGAATTATAGTAGTCAAAGATGGTGAAATACGAGGTGTGCTTAACAATGCTGAGGCGACTGAAGAGAACATCATAGCCTATGCAGCTGGCGTTTAGTTAAGACATTGAAAATAGATATAACTAAAACTTGGAGGTATAAGCATGAAAGAATTAGTTGAAACAAATGAAGGCTCCTTGGCACCCAAAAAGCATAGCTTAATGAGATTATTAGAGGTTAGAGAGCTGGTTTTAATCGTTTTAATATTACTTGGTGGATTCGCGATGAGTCTGGTTTCCCCAATTTTCCTTAATCCAGCGAATCTTTTGGCTATACTTTTAGGGGTATCGATTGATGGTATAATTGCAGCAGGAATGACTGTATTACTTGTGTCCGGTGGGTTTGATTTATCAGTTGGGTCCACCTTAGCTTTGAGCGGAATAGTTACCTGCCTATGTATAAAAGCGGGCTTTCCTGTGCCTCTTGCGGTCAGTACAGGAATCCTCTCAGGGGCACTGGTTGGGTTGGTGAACGGATTAATAGTTACAAAATGGAGAATACATCCTTTTATTGTTACACTAGGGATGCTATCTATCGTCCGTGGATTTGTTCTTATTTTAGCAAAAGGCGTTACTATTGTTGAGTTACCTAAGTCTTTCACTATTTTGGGACAGGGAAAGGTTTTCGGGGTACAATTTCCGATAATCATTACAATTATTGTGATAATACTAGGCGACATACTCCTAAGAAAGACCAGATTTTTCAGGCAGAGTTATTACATTGGCGGAAATGAAAAAGCAGCTATTATGACAGGTATAAAAGTTAATAAAGTTAAAATCATTAGCTATGTTATTGTTGGGGCACTGTCTGCAATGGCAGGTGTACTGATAGCTTCAAGGCTTGGTGCTGCATCGGTTAATATCGGCGTGGGTGAGGAGCTAAAGGTAATTACAGCGTGTGTAATTGGTGGAGCAAGCCTAAACGGTGGAGAAGGAAGCGTTGTCGGTGCATTTTTAGGAACTCTGTTAATGGCTATTCTTCTTAATTCCCTTAATTTATTAGGAATTGACGTTTACTGGCAAAACGTTGCAACAGGTGTAATACTAATCGCTGCCGTAGTTCTTGATACCGATTTGAAGAGAAGGAGAGAGGATGCTGCTCAATAATTCAATGAGAGGGGTAAAATAATGAGGTTAAGCGGAAAAGTAGCAGTAGTAACTGGAGCAGGAGCAGGTATCGGCAAGAGCATAGCTGAGATATTTGCAAAAGAGGGCGCAAAAGTAGTTGTCAGCACAAGAAGAGCCGCCAATGGGCAGCCTGTAGCCGCTGAGATAGTCAGAAACGGTGGCCAAGCAATATTTGTGAAGTGTGACGTATCAATTGAGGAAGATATAAAGGTCATGATTGAGAAAACCCTTGAGGAATACGGAAGAATAGATGTCCTGGTAAACAATGCCGGAGTCAATTTTGTGAAGTCCTTCGAGGAGCTAAAGCCAGAGGACTGGGACAGGGTTATGAACACAGATTTAAGGGGAACATTCCTGTGTTCATGGTATTCCATACCTCATATGTTAAAGCAGGGTAAAGGAAATATTATAAATATTACCTCAGTACATACCCTTGCAGGCTTACCCGGAGCGGCGCCATACGATGCGGCAAAATGGGCAGTGGTGGGATTGACCAAGTCCATGGCGGTGGAGTTTGCATCAAGAAACATCAGGGTAAATGCTCTGTCTCCGGGACTTATCGACACACAAATATGGGACGATATCAAGGCCGCTGCTCCCGACATGGGCGAGTGCCTTACCTACTGGAAATCAAACATACCTGCAGGACGAGTCGGTACTCCGGAAGAGATTGCCTATACAGCAGTATTTCTGGCAAGTGATGAGGCAAGCTACATTACTGGGGCAAACATAGTTGCGGATGGTGGTATGACAAGCCAGCTGATTAGTCAGGAGCCTTTTAAGTCAAAGAGTCTGGAAGGTGGAAGCCACGGATAATTGGGCAGGTCTGTGAGGAGGAAGTCAAATCGATGAATAAACTGGAATTGGTCATAGATCAAAAGGCAATGCTAGGAGAAGGGCCGATCTGGGACTGTGAAAACAAAGTCCTGTATTGGCTGGATATTTTAGCCTGTGAGCTGCATGTATTCAATCCTGACAAGCATAGCGACAGAGTGATAGAAACAGGACAGCTTATTGGAACTGTGGTACCGAGAGCAAAAGGCGGAGTGGTTCTGGCAATGGAGAAAGGTTTATACTTTTTGGATACAGTAACAGGTGAAACTGCCTTTATAGCAGACCCTGAATCCGACCGTACGGAGAACCGGTTCAATGACGGCAAGTGCGACCCTGCTGGACGGCTCTTTGTCGGAACTATGCACAAGGAAGGGAAGGGTTCAGGGGGAGCGCTCTATTGTCTGGACACTGACTTAAGCCTAGGAAAAGTATTGGACAGTATTTCCATATCCAATGGCATAGCTTGGAGTCATGACCATAAAACGATGTATTACATTAACACCCCAGTCAAGAAGGTTTGGGGGTTCGACTATGCCATTAGAACCGGTGAAATATCCAATAAGAGAGTTGTGATTGATGGTAAAGCGGAAGAAGGCTTCTTTGACGGCATGACCATTGATGAGGAAGGAATGCTGTGGATCGCCCACTTCGGAGGTTTCAAAGTGACAAGATGGGAACCGCAGACGGGTGGGAAGCTTGACGAGGTTATGCTGCCTGTACCAAATCCGACAGCCTGTGCCTTTGGCGGAGAGGGGCTTGAAGACCTATATATCACTACGGCAAGACTCGGCCTTTCGGATGAGGAACTAAGACAATATCCAGAATCCGGAGGGCTCTATGTTATAAGACCCGGGGTAAAGGGCGTCAAATCATACAAATTTGGAGGATAACATGAGAGCTTTGGTTAAATACGAAAAAGGGATAGGAAAGCTGGAAATGCGGGAGGTGCCGGTACCCAGCCCGGGGCCTGGCGAGGTGCTTGTAAAGGTTGAGGCGGTCGGGATATGTGGGACAGATCTCAAGATACGGGACGACCATTTTATATACAATCCTCCGGTGATACTAGGACATGAATTTTCAGGCGCGGTAGCCATAGTGGGTGAGGGCGTGAAGCAGTGGAAAATAGGAGACCGGGTAGTCAGTGAACAACATACGCTGGCCTGCGGACACTGCCGGTACTGTCTTACCGGAAAGCGCCAGTTCTGTCTCTCCAAGAGGTCACCCGGATACTTGATAGACGGAGCCTTTACGGAATATATCAAGGTTCCGGCGTCCCTTTTGCATAGGATGCCGGAGGGAATGAGCTTTGAGGAAGCGGCGGTAATAGAACCGATGGCGGTAGCTGCCTATGGGATACTGGGCAGGTGCGGCATAGAACCCGAGGATTATGTCGTAATACTGGGTTGCGGGCCCATTGCCCTTCTGGCGCTGCAGCTGGTGGTGGCCGAAGGAGCATCGAGGGTACTTCTGACTGGAATAGATGCGGATGAGAAGACCCGATTTCCTGCTGCCAAGGGGTTTGGCGCCTACAGAACGGTAAACGTGATGAAGGAAGACCCGGTGAGCATCGTGATGGCAGACACGGGCGGCATGGGGGCGGATGTGGTCATCGACTTGTCGGGTGCGCCTAAGGCAATTGTACAGGGCTTTGACCTGCTCAGAAGAGATGGAAGGTTCTGTGCCCTTGGATTGCCTACCAGTGATGTGCCGATGCCCTGGGCCAAGGTTGCCCTGAAAGCGGTCAACTTAGTCTTCAGCTACAGCTCGGATTTTGAGAGCTGGGAAAGATGTTTGTCCATGATCCAGTTGGGAAAGGTCAACCTCAGAGAATTTACAAGCGATATCTATTCTCTGGAAAGCTGGGAAGAGGCATTTGATAAAGCAGCAAGCGGAGAGGCTTTGAAGGTGATTATCAAGCCATAAAAGGAATATGGATTAAACCTTTCTCCTTCAGCAAGGAGTATATGGACGCTTGGTAGTTCGCCATGAGATCAGCCGAATTTAAGCTGATCTCATGGCGACTTTTCGTTATGTAATCCGTGTAGCACTATATCGGCTAGGCAGGTTGGAGACCGTTAATTCTATGGAATCTCCCTAAGTGGCTTTATAAAAATATTCTGAATATAAGACACCGAATATGAATTCTAACTAATTGTTGTCTCAAAGCTAAAGTTCTATAATTTAAATCAATTCAAGATAATTAATTCTAAAAGGTGGGTTATTAATGAAAGCAGATAGGATTCTCGGTCCTTCAAAGATAAGTATTGACGAATTGCCGTTTATTCAGATTGAACCTAAGTGTTTGGAGGATAATATGTCGTTGGTATCAATAAAAAATATCAGCAAGCAGTTTTTTGGTGTAAAAGCGCTAAATGAAGTTAATTTTGAATTGAAACGAGGAGAAGTTCATTCTCTTGTTGGGGAAAACGGAGCAGGTAAATCTACACTGATGAACGTTCTATCCGGTATTATCAAGCCTGATAAAGGTGAGCTGGTACTAGACGGTGAATTGATAAGTTTTGAAAAATATAACCCCCAAGTAGCATTGATGAAAGGAATATCTCATGTGCATCAAGAATTAAGCCTTTGTCCAAATATGTCAATTGCAGAAAATATTTTTTTCAACAGATCACCTGTAAATAAGTATGGAGGCATGGTTTTTAAAAAGCTTTTTGAGGATACTTCGGAATTACTTAAATACTTTGAAATAAAGGGAAATCCAAATTTACCTGTCAAGTACTTGTCTTTTGGGATAAGACAGCAGGTGGAGATATTAAGAGCCATTTCACAAAACGCTAAAGTTATAATATTTGATGAACCAACGACGGGTATAAGCGAAAGAGAAGTAAAGATACTTTATAAAGTAATTCAACAATTGAAGGAAGCTGGAAAAGCGATCATATATATTTCGCATAAATTAGAAGAAGTGCTGGAATTATCAGACAGGATTACTGTCCTCCGAGATGGTAAGGAAATAAAGACCCTGGATAAAAAAGAGAGTACTAAAGATTTGATTATATCTTTAATGGTAGGAAGAGAAATCGCAAATTTATATCCTACTAAAACAAAAGTTCCTGGGTCTGAAATTGTACTGGAAGTTGAAGGAGTATATAAAAAAGAAGTTTTAAAAAAAATTGACCTTAAACTAAAAAAAGGTGAAATTCTTGGTCTTTATGGACTTGTTGGCGCTGGACGATCGGAGCTCTGTGATACTATTTTCGGAATCATAAAGAAGGATAGAGGAACTATAAAGATTGATGGGAAACCCATTGAAATTAGAAAACCTGAAGAAGCCATAAAATATGGAATAGGATATCTTCCGGAGGACAGAAAAAGTCAGGGTCTTTTCCTAGAAATGTCTATAAAGTTGAATATAATTGCATCTAAGCTTAAAAGCTATACTACTTTGGCTTTCATAATGAACAGTCAAAAAGAAAAAATAATTTCCTCAGAATATGCAAAGAAGCTTTCAGTATCTACAGATGACATTGAAAAAAAAGTTAAACAATTAAGTGGAGGTAATCAGCAGAAAGTGATGCTTGCAAAATGGCTGGCTATTTGTCCGAAAATATTAATCATAGATGAGCCTACAAAAGGAGTGGACGTTGGAGCAAAATCTGAGATTCACAGAATATTAAGAGAACTGGCGGACGGCGGAGTAGCAGTCATTATGGTATCATCAGAATTGCCTGAAATACTGGGTATATCAGACAGGATTTTAGTGATGCATGCAGGTGAGGTAAAAGGAGAAATGAATGTAGAAGAAGCAACACAGGAAAACATCATGAAAATGATCTTCAACACAAGAGAAATTGTAAACATGTAGGAGGAAAAAAACCATGCTGGAAAAAAGTTCGAATACCTATCAAAATAATAGTGTGTTAATCGGAATACGAAAAGTGTTTCAAATGAGGGAATCCATTTTAGTTCTACTTATCCTTTTGCAGTTTATAATTCTTACTTTCGCATCCCCTTATTTTTTTACAAAGGATAATTTAATAGCTGTGATTTTTGGTTGTTCACTTGATGCTGTAGTTGCGGTTGGAATGACTTATATAATCGCTGCAGGTGAGTTTGACCTATCGGTAGGATCTACGCTTGCTTTAACGGGAGTAATTGTTGCCAAGCTTGTACTTGCAGGTGTGAACCCGATTGTAGCATTTATTGTGGGTGGAGTAATGATTGGTGCGTTTATAGGTTTTATAAACGGGGTAATAATCACAAAGGTAGGGATAAATTCATTTATTACTACCCTAGCAATGATGGGTATCGTGAGGGGTATAGCATTTGTAGTTACACAAGGTTATCCTGTATCTAAATTACCAAGCTCTTTTACATATGTTGGACAGAGTTATGTCGGTGCGATACCTTATACATTCTTTGTTATGTTTGTAATTGTTATTGTAGGTGAGTATCTGCTCAGAAAAATCAAGTATTTTAGGCAGGTATATTACATTGGTGGAAATATTACAGCTGCAAAGTATTCGGGAATTAATGTTGATAGGGTTAAGATTGTAATGTTTATGATAATAGGAATTCTTACAGGCATTGCCGGAACACTTATGACTGCTCGGCTAGGGTCGGCCATGTCTACAGCGGGACAGGGAATGGAATTAAGAGTTATATCTGCAGTTGTTATTGGTGGAGCAGCTTTATCAGGCGGTGAAGGTACAGTGTTTGGGACGTTTTTAGGTGTGATACTGCTTGCATTTGTTACAAATGCTTTGATTTTGTTGAATGTTTCCATATACTGGCAGGGGATCATTAGCGGTCTTGTCCTCCTTGTTGCAGTAGGAATTGATATTGTTACTAAAAAGAGAAAAGCTAGAAAGTAAGTTAAGCATCATACAGTTTATTTCATGGGGTAATGGAGGTGTCCTTATATGGTGAAACTATTCGGTAAGGAATTTGAAATGGATGAACTCCGACAATATGTCGGGAGCATGAATCAGCTGGCAGGAGCAAGGGTTTTTGAATACAAAAATGGACGTGCAGATGGTATTAAAGGCATAGATGTAAAAACAGGGTCAGGATTCAGATTTACTGTGCTTCCAGATAGAGGAATGGATATAGCTGATGCGGAATACTGCGGGAAGTCTTTGGCCTGGATGTGCAAGAATAATTTAGCAGCACCGCAGTATTTTGAAAATGGAGGATTGGGATTCCTTAGGAGCTTTAATGGAGGGCTTATAACTACGTGCGGATTAACACAGGCGGGGGATCCTGGTGTGGAAGGGGATGAGGTACTTGGTATACATGGCAGAATATCACATCTTCCAGCAGAGATAATTAATGTTGAAGAAAACTGGTGTGGAGACGACTACGTAATAAAATTGTCAGGAAAAATTCGGGAGTCCCGCCTTTATGCGGAAAACCTGGTCTTGAAGAGAGAAATAATATGTAAAATGGGTGAATCCAAGGTTCTTATTAATGACTTGATAGAGAACGAAGGGTATAATGAGTCACCTTTCATGATACTGTATCACATCAATTTCGGATTTCCAATCGTAAGCAAGGAAACAAGGCTCTACTCTTCAGCAATAAAAGTAGAGCCGTTCAATCGGGATGCAAGGGAAGGGGATGGAGAGTATTCTTTATTTGATAGACCGACCAAAGGCTACCAGTGGCAGGGATTTATGCATATAATGCCGCAGGATAGAGAAAAGGTTTATGCAGGGCTTGTTAATGAGAGTATCGACTTTGGCGGATATGTGGCCTATTCACCCGAGCAGATGCCGTGCTTTAATGAGTGGAAAATGATGGGGCAGCAGGACTATGTTGTGGGGCTTGAACCTGGTATAAATATACCGGAGGGTAGAATTGAAGCAAGGAGAAACGGAAGACTGACCACCCTGAAGCCGGGTGAACGGTATGAGATCAATTTTGAAATAGGTGTACTGGAGGACAGAAATGCAATCGAAAGATTTAAGGCGATGATATAAGCTTTATAAAGGTTTATAAAGGAAGTAAAAATTGAAATAGGACAGAGATAATGCTATAGTTTAAGTAAATTAACCACAATTTACAAGGTGAGGTTGTTATGGTTAGTGTATTAATAGTTGATAATGAATTTTGGGTATGCCAGTTAATTAAGAAAATCATAAATTGGAATGAATTGGGCTTCAATATAATTGCTGAAGCCCATGATGGCATTGAAGCGATAGAAATTTTAAAGACGAAGAAGCCTGAACTAGTCATAACAGACATACTTATGCCCGGTATTGACGGAATATCACTTATGAGGGAAGCCAGAGAGCTAGGACTTGATACGGAGTTTATTATTATAAGTGGATATAATGAATTTGCCTATGCCAAAGATGCAGTGAAATATGGTGCATTGGATTATCTCTTAAAACCGATCGATAAAGATGAGTTGACAGGTATTTTATTAAAGACTCGAGAAAAATTTCTAAATTACAAACAAAAACAAAATGATGTGAAGGTTATTAAGGAGAGATTAGAAGATAGTATAAGTCAGCTTAAAGATCAGTTCTTTTTTCAAAAACTTAATTGCACTGCTGTACGAAATGACATAAATATTCAAAATATAAATCAGGATTATGGATTGGCTTTTGCAGAAGGTCTATTTCAATTATTAATATTTAAGGCAGATGTAAAAGCTACGGGTGAAATAGATGAATATAGCAATCATGTTTTTTTCAATACTATCTCCAAAACTATTGAAGTTGAACTCAAGCTTTATTGCTATGAGCTTCTTAGCTTAGAAAGTAAGAAAAAATTTATTTACATTATTAATTATGATATTAGCAAAAAGAATAAAATATCTAGTGTCCTTAATAATACTTTTATAAAATTACTGGAAAATATTGATATTCATAAAACTATGTATTTAACTTTAGGCATTGGAGATTGTGTTGGAAGTATAAATCTTATCCACAAATCCTTTTCCAATGCTTTATGTGCTATAAAGGGTAGGGTAACCCTAGGTACAGATAAAATAATAAATATGGAGAGCCAAAAGTTTATTAACATCGAAATGAAGGAATTATTCCCCGTTGATAAGGAACTGAAACTCATTTGCATGTCTGAGGTTTTTGATGTAAATGGGTATAGGAGCTTGCTTTATGAAGTTTTTGCTGTATTAATAAAGAACCGAAATATCAATCCAAATGCTATCTTCAAAGTGGCATATCAAATTATTCAAAATACACTTAAAGTTATACAGAGAAAAAATATTGATATCGAACATGGATACTTAATCGAGGCTAAAGTTTATGAAGATATCGAAGAATGTAAATCTATGAATGAAGTTATAGAATATTTGGGGGATTTACTTGCAAGAGCATTAGAAGGCTATAATGTTTCAAAGCAGAGCCATCACAGAAAAGCTGTTGAAATCGTTAAGTCTTATGTGAGCAATCACTACAAAGAAGAAATAAGTCTTACTGAAGTAGCTAATCTTGTTTATTTAAATTCCAATTATTTTTGCGAGTTGTTCAAGAAGGAGACTGGTATGAATTTTTCTGAATATGTAACAGATTATAGGATAAATACGGCAAAAGAATTATTAAAGGATATTAAATACAAGATTAACGAAATTTCCGAGCTTGTAGGCTATAAAGATGCCAAATACTTCAGCAAATTATTTAAAAAAGAAGTAGGTATAAGCCCTTCAGAATTTAGAAGTTTGTTCACTTTATAAGTCAGTAGATATTGTAGAGGGTGTAACTATTAAATGAAAAGAACTACTGCTCTAATATTTGATAAACTTAAACATTCCGTAAAAATAAAAAAACCTTCACAAATTAAGGCTGATTTATTGATAGTTGTTAGTGCCTTTTTTTTAATAATATTCATTTTCTTTTTTGCCTTTATATATCTGAATGTTTTGAATTTAGAAAGATTCAGTGAAGAACAACAATTTATAAGGATTAATTCCCAACTAAGACAGTGGTCCCAAATTATTAATAGGGAATTAGAAAGTACAGATAAAATTGCAACCGCGATATATAAACAAGAATCTTACCGATTTTATAATAACGTATTGAGTAATAATTCTCAACTAGAAGAATTCAAATTTCGGTCGACAATTGATTATATTTTCAAAAGCAACACTGATATCTCAGGTATTACAATATATACTGAAAATGGATCGCTATTGTCGTACAGCAATGCCGATAGTCCTTATTATTTTAAGAGCATTTCAGGGACATTCTGCAAAAGTGTTGTTGACAAGTATAAAGATAGAGGTATTGATTACGTATTAGAAATGGAAAAGAGTGAATATCCCAAAGGTATACTTTTTGCAAAGACTTTTAGAAATGAGGAAACTAAACGGATTCAGAGTGTGATTATAGCAAAGAATTTAGGTTTGTTAAATAGTTATTTTAGAAACATTGATTTTCCTGAGTCAGATACTATTTTTTTATTGAATAGTAATAATGAAGTTTTATTTTCCACAGGAAGTAAAAGTGATAATACTCTCATCGATAATAAACAAGTAAAGCTCCTGAATGAATCCCAAGGGAAAGTGAAGTTTACCGACAATTCAGGAAATACACAATATATTATATATGACAAATCGGTCTTTTTTGGATGTAATCTCTTACTATTAGTACCCGAAACATATTTAAATGCAAATAAATTATCTGCATTGAGGTTTATGTTGTTTTCAAGCTTGATCCTTATTTGTGTTATTGTGATCAGTATCTTCTTTTTTAAACGAAAAGTGTATTATCCCATTAAAAGTATCGAAAATGTTTTCAACAGTCTTGTACAGGGGGATCTGAATTTTGAATTAGGTAAGCTAAGTAATTCAGGTGCTTTTTCGCATATATATCAGAATTTGAATATGATGAGTGATAAATTGAAAGACTTGATTAAGAGCGAATACACTTCAAAAGTGTTAATGAAGCAAGCCGAATTAAACGCTCTCCAAAGTCAGATTAACCCTCATTTTCTTTATAATACTCTCGAATCAATCAGAGGCATGGCAATTAGTGAAGGTGTAAACAATATTGAACATATGACTAAATCTCTAGCAGACCTGTTCCGGTACAGTATAAGTAGAAAAAATAATATGGTAAAACTTGAAGAAGAACTTAAAAATATTGAGAATTATTTAGTAATAATGCAGTATAGATTTAATAACAAATTTATTGTAGTTAACAAGGTTGATGAAGATACCTTGGAATGTAAAGTACCTAAACTATTAATACAACCTTTAGTTGAAAATTCAATTCGACACGGTTTGGAGTTAAAGCTTGGAAAAGGAACTATAAAGTTAATTGCTTATAAGACGCAAGACAAGTTGATACTAAATATAAATGATGATGGAGATGGTATTAGACCAGAGGAATTGAAAATAATAAATGAAGGACTTTTAAACGGAAATGATTCGCTGGATCTCGAAAGTAAGGGCTCTAGGATAGGATTAGTAAACGTAAATGTAAGAATAAAACTGCTGTATGGATCCGAGTATGGTATAAGAATTTACAGTACACTAGGTATTGGCACTAGTATAGAAGTATTTCTACCTCTAATAATGTAAGTGAAAAATAGTCCCTTATCCAGCTCAGGATAAGGGACTTTATCTATGGCATTTTTAAAATATTCTGAATTTAGTACACCTAATATGAATTCTAACACATTGTTGTTCTCAAGCAAAAGTCATATAGTTTATCTATAAACTTTCTTGAATTCAAAAAATTAACTGACTAATTAATTAACAATAAGGTGGGGTTATCAATGAAAGCAGTTAGAATTCACGGTCCCTTACAGGCAAGTATTGATGAATTGCCGATTATCCAGCCTAGACCTGATGAGGTTTTAGTAAGGGTAAAGGCAGCTGGTTTATGTGGTACGGATTATGAGCTGTATACCAATGATATGGTATATATACAAGAGGGTCTCAGCAAGTTGCCCATGGTTCCTGGGCATGAGTGGTCGGGGGTTGTTGAAAGGGTTGGAGCGGCAGTAGGGAAATTCAAGGCTGGGGACAAGGTTACAGGTGAATGCACAGTCAGCTGTGGCAAATGCGAATACTGCGCAAAGGGAATACCAAGCCAATGCATCAATAGAACAGAGACAGGCGTTATGAACAGGCAAGGTGGTTTTGCAGAATATATAACATTTCCGGAGCAACATCTTCACAAATTTAACACACTCTCATTTGAAGAAGCCGCACTTATTGAACCTACAGCTGTTGCGCTTAATGCTGTAATGAAAGGTAAGGTTTGCCCATTGGATAATGTTCTGGTTGTAGGCCCGGGTCCGCTTGGCTTGCAGGCTGCACAAATAGCAAAAAAGATATTTGGCGCAAAAAGGGTTATTTTAACGGGAACTAGGCAGGAAAGGCTTGATAGGGCAAATAGCTACGGGCTGGATGGGCTTATAAATATAAGAACTCAGGATATTGAAGACAGAGTAAGGGAGCTTACTGATGGAGAAATGATAGACGTTGTAATAGAAGAATCAGGAGGCGCAGGAGTATTTGAGGACATAAAAAGAGTTATAAGGCCTTGTGGAAGAGTTGTTCTGAATGGTTTTTTCGGTTCAAAACAGGTGTCGATTGATTGGGATTTTTTTACAATCAATGATATAGAGATAATTGGAGCTCTGGGAAGTCCAAATATCTGGGATGACGTTATTACGATGCTTGAGACCGGAAAAATTGAGACTAAAAGTCTAATATCCCATATCTTCAAGCTGGATGAATTTGAAAAGGGTTTGGATATAATGCTGAGCAGAAAGGAAAATGTCTGCAAAATAATTTTGACCCCCTGATTAAAGAGGGTGGTATGATTGAATTTCTCCTGAAAAGCCCAGCAGTCATTAAGGCAGTGAGTAAAGGAGAGAACTTTAGAATGAAAAGAATCATCGATTTATCTCATGATATAGTGCACCAGATGCCTGTGTTTCCCGCTGATCCTCCGGTAGGGATATTAAATCATCATTCACATAAAAATATGGGTTATTGTGTGTCACAGGTAATTATGGGAACACATACAGGCACACATGTTGATGTTCCGTTACATAAATTCGAATGTGGAGATTCGGTTGATAAAATACCTTTGGAAAATTTTACAGGGAAGGCTGTAATTATCGATCTGACATTTTTGAGGAATGGAGAGGAAATAGAAAGAAAACATTTGGAAGAGCATGAGGATAATATTAAAATGTGTAAAATTGTTATCTTAAAAACCAATTGGGCAAAGCACTTCGGAATGGATGATTTTTTCACCGGGTTTAGCGGCATCAGTGAAGAAGCTGCCAAATGGCTGTCTCGTAAAGACATTCGCATGGTAGCGGTTGAAAGCCCCTCTGTCCACGCAACAAAACATGAAAAGGTGCATGAGTATTTTCTTGAAAAAGGCATTATCATTCTGGAGACATTAAACAATGTTGATAAAATTGAAGCAATGTTTGTTGAACTCTATGCTGTACCACTTAAATTCAAAGGGCTTGACGGATCACCGGTGCGAGCATTTGCAATCGAGGATCAAGATGAATGACAATAATTTTAATCTCAATTAAGGCAGGGACAGACAATGAAATATGAAATTCTCAGAATGCAAAATATTACAAAATACTTTCCTGGAGTTGTGGCGTTAGATAACGTAAACCTTACTGTATTTAAAGGCGAAGTTCTTGCATTGGTTGGCGAAAACGGTGCAGGTAAGTCTACTCTAATGAAGATTTTATCAGGTGTTTATCAAAAGGACCTAGGTAAGATTTACTTTGAAGGAAAGGAGGTTTATATCAATTCACCAACGGCATCTCAAGAGCTAGGGATGAGTATTATTCATCAAGAATTGAATCTTATGCCTAATCTAAGTATTTATGAAAATATATTCATGGGACGGGAAAATCGATCAAAGCTAATATTTATGGATAGAAGTCGTTCTTACAAACTTGCTATGGAACTTCTGGAAACTGTAGGACTTCATATTAATGCTGATACTCTGGTAAAAGAACTGTCAATATCTCAAAGACAGATGGTAGAGATAGCAAAAGCCTTATCGCTGAATGCAAAATTGATAATAATGGATGAGCCCACTTCTTCTCTCACAGAAAAGGAAACTGAGACATTAAAGAATATTATTCGTAAACTTTGCTCACAGCAGGTGTCGGTAGTCTATATTTCCCACAAACTTGATGAGGTACTTGAACTTGCAGACAGGGTTACTGCATTAAGGGATGGAAACACAGTAGGGACAATAACCCGGGCTGAGTGTACAAAAGATAAGATTATTAGGATGATGGTTGGCCGTGAACTGAAAGATATATTCCCCAGAAGTGAGCGTAATGCTTCGAAAGAGGTTTTGAGAGTTGAAAATATTTCTACAACAGATTTGTTGAAAAATGTCTCCTTTACATTACAAAAGGGAGAGATTCTAGGGTTCGCGGGGCTGGTTGGCGCAGGACGCACAGAGTTAATGAAGGTTATATTTGGCCTGGATCAGAAGGTTTGTGGCAGGATATATGTAAACGGAAGTGAAGTTGAAATACATCATCCTAAGGATGCTTTAAGATATAAGTTGGCGTTGGTTCCTGAAGATAGGAAGATTCAGGGCCTTGTGTTGGGTATGTCAGTACGAGAGAACATAACGCTTTCTATATTGGATAAGGTTAGTAAAATCAATTTTATAAAAAGAAATATGGAGAGTTATATCGCAAATGATTTTATAAAGAAGCTTAATGTTAAGACTCCAGGGGCGGAGCAGAAGGTAGGAAATTTGAGCGGAGGAAACCAGCAGAAGATAGTAATATCAAAAATGCTTGCCACTCAACCGCAGATACTTATATTGGATGAACCGACGAGAGGCGTGGATATAGGAGCAAAGAAAGAGATACATACAATGATAGACGGACTTGCGCAGCAGGGACTTGCAGTAATAATAATTTCGTCCGAACTCGGAGAAGTTCTGGGCATGAGTGATAGGATTATCGTTATGCATGAAGGGGAGATAAAAGGAGAGATATCGGGGGAAGAGGCTACGCAGGAGAAGATAATGCATATGGCAATTAACCAATAGAATCATATTTTTTGAGACAGGAGTGAATATTGATGGGTAAGGATAATAAAAGCAACCCACTACACAGGATTTACAAATCATCTACATTTGGAATAGTTATGATACTTTTGGTCATGTGCACCTTTATTGCAGTCCTTTCCGATAAGTTTCTTACAACAGATAATCTGCTTTCAGTTTTCAGAGCCTTTTCGTTTGTGGCAATAATGGCAATTGGTGAGTGTCTAGTTATAATTACTGGAGGTATAGACCTGTCAGTAAGTTCTATTTTTGCCTTTTCAGGTGTTATTAGTGCGATGGCTATGGTCCAATGGGGACTTCCGGTACCTCTGGCAATTATGATAGGTATGGCGGCAGGTGTTGCCTTTGGGTTTGCAAATGGGATTTTCATCACAAAGCTCAAACTTCCACCATTTATTGCAACCCTTGGAATTTTAAGCATCGCCAGAGGATTGTCATATGGTATAACTGGCGGGTATCCTATTCCTGATTTTCCTGCATCATTCAAATTTATTGGACAGGGCTATATTGGGATTATTCCCTTCCCTGTAATACTGCTTATATTGCTGGGGATTATATTTAGTATTTTCCTCAGGTCAACAGTTTTTGGAAGGCGTATATACGCCATTGGCGGAAATGAAGAAGCAGCAAGAGTTTCAGGTATTAACACAGACAGAACTAAGATAATAGTTTATTGCCTGTCAGGATTACTTGCTGGTATTGCCGGAATGGCAACAGCTGCAAGGTTGGGGGTTGCACAATCCACTGCAGGGATGGGATATGAACTTGATACTATTGCGGCGGTTATCATAGGCGGTACAAGTGTGTCAGGCGGTGTCGGTACGGTTTTTGGTGCAATAATAGGCGCGGCTATCATGGGCGTGTTAAGAAACGGGTTAATACTGCTCAATGTTTCAGCGTATTGGCAGCAAACTGTAATAGGTTGTGTAATTATTTTGGCTGTATCTGCTGACCAACTTAGATATATTAGAGCTAAAAAATAGCTGTTGGGGGATAGTTATGGATTGTTTATTGGCAAAGGGGGAATGTGGAACTGCACTAGTTTGTTCTTCTATTTATGACTTATCTCATTATATTTGAAGGAGGATTTGGAATGAATACAAAAAAACTTGTCGCATTACTTTTGGTAGTAGTTGCAACGCTAATCCTGATTGTGGCTTGTGGCAGAACACCAAAGGCAGAAACAAATGCGGTTGAACCAGCTAAAGCGCAGGATAAGACTGAAGCTGCGCCAGCTAAGAAGGCTAATAAAGACATAACAATAGTTATTGTTCCGAAGGCACTGGACAATCCAATTTTTATTGACGCCAAGGTTGCAGCAGAAAAAGCAGGCAGGGAACTTGGTATCAAGGTTGATTGGGTAGGTTCCACTAACTCTGTTGCGTCTGAGCAGGTTACGGTAATTGAGGGTCTTATAGCGAAAAAGGTTGATGCCATTCTGATTAGCTGCAATGATGCAACCGCCTTGAAGGATGTTATAAACAAGGCTACAGACCGAGGAATAAAGATTGCTACATTTGACTCTGATTCGCCTGACAGTAAAAGGTTATTCTATATAGGTACAAATAATTATAATGCGGGCAAGAAGGCTGCGGAATACATGACAAAGCTGCTTCCTAACGGCGGAAAGGTAGCAATTCTGACAGGAGTATTGGGTGCTCCCAACCTTGAGGAAAGAATCAAAGGTTTCAAGGATGCGGCCAAAGGCTCAAAGTTGCAAGTACTTCCTGTTCAGACAGGTGAGGATGATGTTGCAAAATCAGTTGAGATTGTAAACCAGTTTACTTCAGCAAATCCTGATCTTGCAGGCTGGTGGTTTGATGGAGGATGGCCTTTCTTTGCAGACGAGGATGCTCTTGCAGGACTTAAGAAGTTCCGTGACAAGGGAGGAAAGGTTGTTTCAATCGATACTTTCCATCCTATGCTCAAGTTTATGAAGCTTGGATATGCTGACCAGTTCATCGGCTCTAACTACACTGCAATGGGAGATCAGGGTGTAAAGCTTCTCTTAAAGGCAATACAGGGTGAAAAGCTCACAGAGACAAATGTTGATACAGGCTTTGAGCTCTGTGACAAAGCAAATGTTGAAGAAGTATTGAAGTCAAAAACACCTTGGAAATAAGAATTCAACGCTAATGTTGAAAATTTATAATCGAGAGGCAAGCGTGATTATAATGAAAAAATTTAAAATAATTTTATCAATATTGGTTATTTGCTTTATGTTTGCAACAATAGTTGCCTGTGGAAATATTGAAAAACCGACTTCCGCCGATACAAATAAAGTAGAAGGATCAAAAACGGAAACTGCAAAAGCTGTAAAAGATGACGCTATTTATTACACTATTGGTATGAATATTAATATTCCCTACTGGCAGGATCATAAAAAAGGTCTTGAAGCAGCAGCAGCAGAATTGGGTGTAAAGGCAGTATTTACTGGCGAGAATGGTAACGATGCTGCTAATCAAATCAATATATTTGAACAGGTATTGGCAAAGAAACCAGCGGGAATTCTTGTTAGCCCTATAGACCCAGAAGGAATGATTCCAGCTATTAATAAAGCTATAGAAGCTGGTGTACCTGTAGTTTGTATAGACTCTGACGCACCGAAAAGCAAGAGACTGACATATTTTGGTACAGGAAATTATGAGGCAGGATATGCGGCTGCAGATATTTTAGCAAAAGCTATAGGTGAGAAAGGTGAAGTAGGTTTGCTGACTATTCCTGGCATATTTTGCCTGGATGAAAGACAACGTGGCTTTGAACAGCGTATAAAGGATAAATATTCTAATATAAAGTTGGTTTCTGTGCAGAATGATGAGGGTGACCCAACAAAAGCTGCAAGTGTAACTTCTCAAATGCTTCAGGCAAAGCCCAATCTTGTAGGACTATTTGGTGATGATGCTGCAAGCGGAGTTGGCGCAGCAGCTGCTTTAAGAGAAGGAAATAAGCTTGGAAAAATAAAGGTAGTGGCATTTGACAAGGATTCTGCGGTATTGGACCTGGTAGAACAAGGCTCTATTGAAGCCACCATGGTTCAGAGAACTTTCACAATGTCATACTATGCCCTTAAATTCCTTAATGATTACAATAATAAGAGCGTAAAAATGGCAACTGATATGAAAGGTATAAATCCCCTACCACAATTAGTTGACACTGGAATCATGGTAGTTGATAAGGAAAGTGCAAAGAAATTCAAATAATTTTCAATGTAATATAGCTTGACTTAAATGTAGGAAAAAATATATAAGGTTTTGAAGAATAATGTTCGAAACTTTATATATTTATCCTGCGTTTATCAGACATATACATCGTACTCATATTTTAAAATTAATTAAAAAGAAGGTAGATTATGAAAGCCTTGATGAAGGTAGCCAAAGGTCCTGGGAATATAGAGATTCGGGATATGGAAATACCAAAAATACCACATGATGACTGGGTGCTGATAAAGGTCAAGGCGGCTGGTGTTTGTGGTACAGACCTGCATATCTGGCATGACAAGTTTCCATACTGGCCTCCTGTAGTATTAGGACATGAGTTTTCAGGTGAGATAGTCCAGGTGGGCAGCAAAGTAATAGGATTTAAGCCCGGTGACAGAGTTGTAGCAGAGCCTCATTCACTTGCCTGCGGAGTATGTGAATTGTGCAGACAGGGTAAGGTGCAAATTTGTGCGAGCAAAAGGTCTCCCGGATGGGGGATAAACGGAGCTTTTAGTGACTATCTGGTCATGCCATCAATGCTTCTTCACAAAATACCTGAAGGGGTTTCCTATGAGCTTGCTGCCCTGGCAGAACCCATGGCAATAGCGGTCCATCAGGTAGTGGAAAGAGGAAAAATTGAGTGCCAGGACTTTGTAGTTGTAACGGGGGCAGGGCCGATAGGCATACTTGCAGCCTTTGTTGCCAAGTCTGTTGGCGCGACTAAGGTTGCAATAACAGGTATGAGTGCGTGTGAGCAGGTGAGGTTTAAAGTGGCAGAAGCTCTTGGAGCGGACTACATAATCAATGTAGAAAAGGAAAACGTTGTTGAAAGGGTAATGGAATTGACGAATGGAAGGGGAGCTGACGTAGTAATTGAGACCAGTGGTGCAGGTCCGGCAATAGCTCAGAGTGTGGAAATGGTAAGAAAATGCGGAAGGATATCAGCTATAGGTATCAGCTCCAAAGGCACTGTAAACTTTCCTTGGAATGCGGCAATTTACAAGGTGCTGGACATAGCGTTCAACATGAGTTCAAGCTATACCTCATGGGGTAGGGCATTATCATTGATCGCAAACACAAACAGGGATCTAAACATGCTTATTACGCATAGGACTTCTATAAATGAGTGGGAAACGGTATTCAATGATCTTTTAGCTGAAAAGGGTATAAAGGCATTGTTTATCCCATTTGAGCAACTAGAACATGAAAAGAGGAATTAATGATTTTAGCCATTCGCACAAAGACAATACCCGCTAGTTTAGCGGTTTACATAAAGGCTTTTTCATTTCTTTTCCTCCTATTCCCCCTCCTAGTGAGGGGGCTTTTTCTAATAAAATGCTCTAGGAAGCTCAAAGCAGAACTAACAAACTAAGTTTAAGATCAAATGATAGCAGTAAGGCTTCCCTAGAGAAAGTGTTTGACCCTCTTGACTAACACAATAACTAATTGGAAGTAACTAAAGCTACGCAGTATACAAAAGTAGAAATCATTACGGTCACGTAAAAAACCAGAAGTTAAAAATAGAAGTGCTAATTTGGTTGCTATCGGACAATGCACAGCATTATAAAGATAGTTAACTTTGCCAAATCAAACAATGTTTCAACCATCAGACTAGAAAAAGTATCTGGCATACGTCAGACGGCAAGAACAAGCCGTAAACATTGACCCCGGCACAATTCCCGACGGGACGGAGGGGATTGTGGTCGAGCATTGACCGTTCCTCCGATGGCAGGGATTTAAAATGATATTGGACGAGTATGGGAAAATTGCACAACAGGATTTATTACAAATACCAGAACGATTTTATAATGGCTACCGCAACGGAACGGTCAAGACCGTTCCCTACTAGATTGATTTTATCCTTGATTATGTTATGATATTAGGAAAAAGATGGGATAAGCCATAATGAGGTATTTAGGGGGTTTATGATGGCGATTAATCAGGTTAGATCCGAAGGTTTGTATACGTATGCTGATTACTTAACTTGGCCTGAGGAAGAGCGTTGGGAACTTATTGAGGGGGTTCCCTATGATATGACTCCAGCACCTTCAACTAGGCATCAAGAAATCTTGGGGGAATTGCATCGTATATTTTCTCAATTCTTATATGGTAAGCCATGTAAAGCCTTTCTTTCACCCTTTGATGTTAGACTTCCGAAAGGAGACGACAAAGATGAGGCAGTTATATCTGTTGTTCAACCTGACCTATCCGTTATTTGTGACCGATCCAAAATCGATGAGCGTGGCTGTAAAGGAGCGCCTGACCTGATCATTGAAATACTCTCCCCCTCCACCACGAAAAAAGACCTTGGCGTTAAACTGCGTCTTTATGAAAGAGCTGGGGTTTCTGAATATTGGTTGGTTCATCCCAATGATCAAACAATTCTGGTTTTTTCCTTGAAAGAAGGAATTTATGGAACGCCTATGATTTTTAAAGCCCCGGATGAGGTTCCAGTTCAATTATTTCCTGAACTTTTTATTCCCTTAACTGAGGTGTTCTTGGTCTAAGGAGAACCCTCATTCCTTAGAACGGAGGGTAAGAACGGAGGGGACGGTTCCTTGCGTTCCAAGAGAAGAAGGGAACATAAGGAACCCTCCGTTCACGCCCTCCGTTCACGATAACGGGCTGATCGTACCTGTAATCAAGGACGTGGACCTGATGTCCCTGGAAGAGATTTCAGCTGTAGCAGCAGAGCTTATAGATAAAGCCAAAAAAGGCGGCTTGAAGCCAGATGACTATTCCGGAGGAACGTTCACCATCACCAACCTCGGGATGTTTGAGATTGACGAGTTTACGGCCATCATCAATCCCCCAGAAAGTGCAATCCTGGCTGTAGGAAAGATTGATAGGATACCTGTTGTGGAAGGGGAGAATATCGTGATCAGACCGGTCATGATGCTAAGTCTGACCTATGACCACAGGATCATCGACGGGGCACCTGCCGCCTAGTTCCTGCAAAGAGTCAAGCAAATTATGCTGAATCCATATTCATTGATTTAAGGCATAAAATGATAATGGCACAAATATCAGAGCTGAAGTATAACTTTACATCCTGAATGAAATAAGGGGTGTAAAGTTTTTTATTAGCTTTTTCTCGAAGTAGTGTAGAATAAAAAGTCCAAGCCAGACTAGTCAACTTGAAAAAATACGTAAAAAATGATAATGTTTAAATTAATATTAACAAAATTTAAATATTGTTTTAGCGATAATTTTATGAGTATTGCGTAAATATCTTAAACAAAGATTTTATTAAACAATAAAGCAAAAAATAAAAAGTGAATAATAATGATATGGGGTAGTGAGAGGAAAGTTATGTTTGGAGCTGCTAGACTAAAAAAAATTAAAGATATTATTTATGAAAAAAAACAGGTTAATGTTTCAACTTTAAGTTCAATGCTCTCTGTCACTGAAGTGACAATAAGGAGTGACATTAAGAAGCTTGAACTTGAAGGGTTTATAATAAAGACGCATGGTGGGGCTACATTAAATGAAAAACTTTACCTTGAAATTCAGGAGGAACGTCTACCTAGAGGTACTGAATATGACAGAAATAAAGAAATAATTGGAGAAATTGCAGCTCATATTGTCAAAGAACATGAAGCCATATTTTTGGGGGAAGGCTCAACTTGCTACTTTATTGCCAAGGCACTTAAAAACAAAAGAAATATAACTGTAGTAACTAATAACTTAAATATCGCAAATGTCTTGGCTGAAAACAGCTCAATAAACCTTATTTTGACTGGGGGCAATTTAGTTGGTGATACGATGTCACTGACCGGAGAAATAATACAGAGAGCATTGAAAGGAATATTTGTAGACAAGGCATTTATAAGTGTAAATGGCGTACATATCACAAACGGGTTTACTGTTTCTAATATTGAACAATTAAATGTTTTCAGGACCATTTCAAATATAGCAAAGGAACTGATTGTTGCAGCAGATTGTACAAAGTTTGGAAAGACTACATTTGCCCAGCTGGGATCATTACTAATAGCCAAAAAAATAATAACTAATGAAGACATCCCAAATGAGTATAAGGCATACTTTTTCGAAGAGGGAATCCAAATATTTACATCCTATGAGATTAATGCTTCAATTGGGGTGGAATAGATATGAATGACATAGTATTAGAAATGAAAAACATAAATAAATCGTTTCTGAGCGTTAAAGCACTTATAAACGTTGATTTCTCACTTTTTAAAGGAGAAATTCATGGTGTTATAGGTGAAAATGGTGCGGGGAAGTCTACATTAATGAAGATATTATCAGGTTTATATAAGCCTGATTCAGGAGAAATTTTTGCTGACGGACTGAAAATTGCTTTTAGAAGTCCAAAGCAGGCTTTGGATTGGGGTGTAGGAATGGTATTCCAAGAAACCATTATGGCTCCAGAGCTTTCTGTTTGCGAAAATATTTTTCTAGGAAATGAGATATTGTTTGACAAGCCTTTTCATTATTTGAATGTTAGGAAGATGTATGAAAAATCAAAGTCTTTGTTAGAGGAATTGAACATAAAAATAAACCCAAGCGAAAAAGTTGCCAATTTAAGTCTGGTACAAAAGCAGTTTATACAGTTTGCAAGGATCTTGCTTTACAATCCCAAAGTGATTATTCTGGACGAACCAACTGCTTCACTTACAGAGGTTGAAATAGACCTATTATTCAACTATGTCAGGAAACTGAAAGAAAATGGAGTTTCAATCATATATATAACTCACCGTCTTGAAGAAATAAAAAGGATTAGTGATAGAGTTACGGTATTCAAGGATGGAAAAGTTGTAAATACTGATTATATTGACAAAATGGAAACTTCATCTTTGATCCGGATGATGCTGGGTAAAGACATAAAGGATCATTTCCCCAAATTGCCTGTTGACAAAGGTAGAGAAGTGCTTAGAATATCAAATCTCACAAGCAAAATTCTAAAAGATGTCAACATTGTTCTACATGAGGGAGAAATATTAGGTATAGCAGGATTGGTGGGATCTGGACGCACTAGTCTAGCAAGGTCAATATTTGGTCTGGAAAAGCTTGAAAGTGGAAGGTTTTTTATCAATTCAAAAGAGGTGAAGATTCAGTCTCCTGTTGATGCGATAGCAAACAAGATTGGGTTTTTATCTGAGAACAGGAATGAGCAGGGGTTATTCCTCGTCTTAAATGTAGCTGTTAATATGACAATTGCAGAACTGGATAATTTAATCACATATACAGCCATATCACTAAAAAAAGAAAAAAAAGTAGTAAATTTAATGATAAAAAGGCTGGGCATTAAATCAACAGGTATTGAACAGGAAATGGTAAACTTAAGCGGAGGAAACAAACAAAAGGTTGTCCTCGCCAGGTGGCTTCTTTCAAAAGCAAAAATCTTCATATTTGATGAACCTACAGTAGGTATCGATGTAGGCGGTAAGGTAGAGATATATAATTTGATGAATGAACTGGTGAGAAATGGTGCGGCTGTTATTCTTATATCCTCAGAGCTTTCAGAGTTAGTTGGGATGAGTAACAGGATCATCCTAATGAGAGATGGATGTCTTGTGGGAGAATTAAGTAGGGAAGAAGCAACACAAGAAAAAGTTTTTTGTTTTTCAAATGACGGATATTGATTTATTCAAAACCCTTTGTGCTGAGTAGTCATTGATTTTAAAGAAGCACCAGAAAATATTTTGATATGATGAACATGTAGTTATTGGGAAGACGTCTCTAGTGATACTGTTTAGGCAGTACACGCTAAAACAGAGGCGTCTTTCTCCTTTTTCCAATAATAACGTTATGGTCATTATATTCCTCAACTTATGGACAGGCATGACTGTCTGCCTGCTTTTGGGCATTATAATTTACTATTTCATTTGGAGAAAAAAATAAATATATTAATTAAAAACAAAAAAATAAAAAATTAAAATAAAATAAAGAAGGATTATCGATAAGTTTATAGAATATATTAAATATAAAGAAAAAACAAAAAAATTTAATTGTAGGGAGGGAACAAAGGTGAATGAATTGTACGGTAAATATGCAATTGTAACAGGTGCAGGAGGAGGGATAGGAGCTGCAACTGCCGAGATATTTGCTAAGGAAGGTGCAAAAGGAATTGCAATCGCAGATATAAACATGAAGGCTGCTGAGGATGCCAGTAAAAGGATACAAGAAGAAACAGGTTGTGAATGTATTGCTATAAAAGCCAATGTAGGAGATTACAAGGATATTAAAAATTTGTTTGAAGTAGTCTTAAATAAATTCGGAACTCTTGATATTTTAGTTAATTGTGCTGGTATTTGCCCGGTTGGAAGTATTGAAGAAATTGGAGAAGAAGAATGGGACAAGGTTATGGCTATTAACCTGAAGAGTGTATATCTTTGTTCAAGGGAAGCACTTGCAATAATGAAAGAAAAGAAAAGCGGTAAAATAATAAATGTTTCTTCCATATCAGGAAGAATAGGTGGGATAGCGACCGGAATAAATTATGCTACTTCCAAAGGAGCAATCATTAGCTTGACAATGTCCATGGCAAAAGCTGCTGGGCCATACAACATAAACGTAAACAGCGTTGCACCCGGATTTATAAACACCGATATGACTAAGGATTTTACTCACTTTAATCCTGAAACTGTACCGCTCAGAAGAATCGGAACTGCTGAAGATGTTGCGAACGTAATCAGTTTTCTGTCTTCAGAAAAATCAAGTTATTTAACCGGGTTAACCCTCGATATCAATGGCGGAGTATATATGGGATAAAAGTTATTATTTTTTTGTTTCTTCATAATATATAAAATAATAGTAAAAAAAAGAAGTAATTAATAAATTAAGTTAGAATTTATTAATTCGAAAAGGGGGTGATTAAAAGCGTTAAGGGTAAAGTTCGGGTAAAACTTGTTCTGAATTAATCACAAAAAGTTTGAAAGGGGAATTTTAATGAAAAGGTTTCTAGCATTAATGATTGTTATGGTGTTAGTGTTCTCAGTTGTTGGGTGTTCCACATCTAACCAAAAAGTAGCAGCTGTTGACACAAAGAAACAGGATGTAGTTAAAGCGGATGGTAGTTCTGGTAAAGAACCACCACCAACAAAGAAAAAGGCTCCTATTAAGATTGGTTTTTGTCCTACTGCAATGAATACACACTATCAGGTGATTATAAATGGTGTTCAGCAAGAAATAGATGCTAATGGCGGCAAGAACTTTGCGGAACTCATAATCCAAGCTCCAAGCGGACAATCAGCAGGAGCAGAGCAGGTTAACATAGTAGAAGGTTGGATTCAGCAGGGTATAGATGTAATAGCCATTGCTACTGCAAATGACAACGCAATGGAACCAGTATTTGCAAAAGCTGCAGAAAAAGGAATTCCTATCTTCGAATTCAACATGCCGGTTGTTGCTTCAACAAATCCTTATTACATCAGCAACGTAGGTTATGACCAGAGAGAAGCTGGAAAGGCAATCGGAGAATGGATGGTTAATGCATTTAAAGATCAACCTACAAACATAGCTGTATTAGAAGGTTTACCAGGCGTCCATAACACAGAGCGATACGGCGCGTTCAAAGAAGCAATCAAAGATCATCCAAACCTTAAGATAGTTGCTTCACAGCCAGCTGATTGGGTTCGTGACAAAGGACAGTCTGTAACTGAAAACATGCTTTCTGCTAACCAGAACATAGATGTATTATGGGGAATTTACGACGAAATGGCGTTGGGCGGATTGACTGCTGTGAAAGCTAGAGGACTGCTTAACAAAATTAAAATAGTTGGTTATGACAACACACCTGATGCTTACAAGGCTATCAAACGTAAAGAAATGTCTGCAACAGTTGATACAGCTCCTAAGGAAATGGGCAGAAACATAGTAAAAGCTATAAAGAAATACGTTATAGGTGGCGAAATGGTTCCAAAGGTAATCAATTCAAAAGTTGTAGTTTATGACCAGACTAACATAGACAAATTTGATGTTAGTGAATATGAATATGTAAAGAAATAAGATGATTCTGAAAATGACTTCAAGGAGGCAGCAGAGATCATATGTTGCCTCCTAAGCCTTATAAAGGAGGAATGTAAAAAGTGGAGAAAACGTTTCCTATACTCGAAATGAAAGGAATCTACAAAAGGTTTAGAGGAACAATTGCACTGGATAATGTTAGTCTAAAACTTGAAAAAGGTGAAGTTCTTGGTCTAATAGGTGAGAATGGAGCTGGAAAGTCAACTCTGATGAAGATTTTAGCAGGTGCGTACGTCAAGGATCAAGGTGAAATATTGCTAAATGGTAAAAAGGTTGAAACATTCAGCACTGACTATTTTCAGGAGTTGGGGATCAACATCATATACCAGGAGCTGAGCTTGTTCCTTGACCTCAATTCAACGGAAAATATTTTTATGCACAGGGAGATTACAAGAGGTAAAGGCCTTGCAGCAAAACTTAACGTTAAAACAATGAAAAAGATGGCCACAAAAATTCTTACTGAAGAGTTATCCGTAAATATTGATGTAGAGAAGCCCGTAAGGGAGCTTAGACTTGCTGAGAGGCAGCTAATAGAAATCGCAAGGTCTCTTTCCTCAAAAGCACAGATCATTATTATGGATGAACCGACAGCAGCCCTGGAAGTTGAGGAAAGGGAACAACTTTTCAGCATTATTGACAGGCTTAAAAAGTCCGGGTGCTCCATTATATATGTTTCACATGCCTTGGAAGAGGTGTTGAAGGTTTGTGACAGGATAATGATACTGCGTGATGGCAAGAATGTTGTTGATGTTTTGGTTAAGGAACTTGACGTGAATAGGGTCATCAGTCTCATGATAGGGAAAACATTAACACAACAGTATCCTAAAGTTAGTGTTGAAATTGGGGAACCCGTTCTTAAAGTTAAAAATCTGAGTAAGGGTACACAGTTCCAGGACATCAGTTTTGATCTTCATAAGGGAGAAATCTTAGGCGTTGCTGGACTAGCGGGATGTGGAAAAAGTGAACTTGTCAGATCCATGTTCGGAATAATAAATTATGACAAAGGTAGTATGGAATTATATGGTAATAAAATAAGAATTGCGAATGTTCAAGAGGCTATGAGGAATAAAATTGCTTTTCTTCCGGCTGATAGAAAGACAGAAGGTTTGTTCCTAATGCACGACATAAATTGGAATACTTCAATTGCCAGTTTGAAAAAGATCACTCGCATGTTTATCAATAGGAAAAAAGAAAACAAGTATACCAATAGATATATTTCTGAGCTTTCCATCAAAGCGTCTGGACCGACTCAAATGGCCGGTAACCTTAGTGGCGGGAATCAGCAGAAAATTATGCTGGGAAGATGGCTAATGACAGACCCTGACATAATAATACTTGAAGAACCAACTAGAGGTATTGACGTAAATGCCAAAGCAGAAGTTTATAGGCTCATGATGGATTTTGTCAAGGCAGGGAAAGCTGTTATAGTTGTTTCGTCAGAAGGTCCTGAGCTTGTTGGAATATGTGATAGAATTATAGTAATGTATGAAGGCAAAGTTACCAAAGTGCTTGGAGCAGAAGAGTCTACAGAGGAAATGCTTGCCTATTATTCGGTTCATGATACTGGAGGGTGTAAAAATGAAGAACAATGTAGCTAATCCAAAAATAAATTTAAAAGACATGCTTTCCAAGAGTATAAGTGGATCAGGAGGAGGTATAATAATTGCCTTTTGCTTACTGATTGTCATACTCAGTATAGCTTCGCCACACTTTATGACAGTATCCAACATCACAATAATAATCAGACAGGCAGTATTCGTTGCCATTATAGGTTTTGGTATGACTTTTGTCATAGGAATGGGTGGTATCGACCTGTCTGTTGGAGCCACTATGTCTATATGTGGCCTTGTAGCTGCAGATTTGATTTTAAAGGGCCAGAATATTTTCTTTGCTATATTGGTAGCTCTTATTATTGGAACTTTTATTGGATTTATAAACGGTTTATTGATTTCAAAAGTAGGTATTGCGGATTTTATAACCACGCTGGCAATAATGAGTATTTTAAGAGGAATAATAATGGTTTATTCAAAAGGAATGCCCATTTATGGTCTCAGATTCCCAGAATTGCAGTACCTTGCCCAGGGCTTCATTGGACCGGTTCCAGTACCTGTGTTATTAACTGTTATAAGCATGATTCTATGTTATTATTTAATGTACAGAACCAAGTTTGGAAGATACACTCTTTCAATAGGCAGCAATTCAGAAGCTGCAAGGTTAGTGGGAATTAACATTACAAAGATAAAGATATTGGTTTACTCGTTGACTGGACTGTTGGCCGCAATTGCTGGGGTTCTTCTTACTTCAAGGCTCGAGGCTGCAATGCCTGAGGCTGGAATGGGATATGAACTTGACGTAATAGCAGCTACCGTTATTGGTGGAACAAGCCTTTCAGGTGGTAAAGCAAGTCTAATAGGTACTGCTGTAGGTGCTGTATTGATGGCTGTGGTAAGAAATGGTTTGAACCTTCTTAACATTAATGTTTTCTGGCACCAGGTGGTAATTGGTTCGATCATACTTATTGCAGTAGGTATAGACAGATTTAGTTCAATAAACTTAAAGAACGGGCTAAATTAAACATAAATTATGCGACGACCTAGCTAAGTTATATATTGGTTATTTAGGGGGTAAATTAATGCTTTATGGCTATAATGGAAAGATATTGCGTGTTAATTTAACAACTGGCACGACGAAAATTGAAGAGATGGACGAGCTTTTCTACAGGACATATATGGGTGGCCGATCTATGATTGCTTATTTCCTTCATAAGGAACTTGAACCCGATACTGACCCTTTAGGTTCTGAGAATAAGTTGATTTTTGCTTCAAGTGTAATAACAGGAGTAGCATATCCAGGGCTTGGAAGAAACTCTGTAGGTGCAAAGTCTCCTCTTACGGGCTTATTTGGAGAGTCTGAGGCAGGAGGGTTCTGGGGTGTTGAATTAAAATTCGCAGGTTACGATGCCGTAATTGTTGAAGGTAAATCCGATAGACCCGTATATCTGTTGATACAGGACGGAGTCGCTGAAATCAAAGAAGCTTCATATTTATGGGGTAAAGATACAAAAGACGCGGTTGAAGCAATAAAAGCTGAGATTGGAGACCCAAAACTAAAGTTCGAAGTTATTGGAAAAGCAGGGGAAAACCTTGTCAGGTATGCAGGTATTGCAAACGATTTGAACCATTATCACGGTAGAACCGGTCTTGGTGCCGTAATGGGGTCAAAAATGTTAAAAGCTATCGCTGTGAGGGGTACAAAAAAACCTCCGATGTATGATGCTCAAAAGATTCAGGAATTGGCCAAATGGTTTAGCTTGAATTTTAAAAAGAATGTAGACAATAATACTCAGAACAAATATGGTACAAACCAGTATTACTTTAATGCAAATATCGCAGGGTCACTCCCAACAAGGAATTTTACAACTGGCCAGTTCCCTGAACTGGATTATACGGTTGACGATATGCATGAGGCTCTAAAAATAGGTTCTGAAGGATGTTATGCCTGTCCAATTAGGTGTAAGCAGGTTATGAAGAGCACTTCCCCATATGAAATAGATGAAGCGTACGGGGGACCAGAATACGAATCACTTTCAGGCTTTGGCTCGCTTTGTGGAGTTAAGGATTTTAACGTAGTTTGTAAGGCGAATGAGCTTTGCAACAGGTATGGAATGGACTCCGTATCTGCTTCGGTAACTATAGCTTTTGCAATGGAGTGTCGTGAAAGAGGCATTTTGACAAAAGAACAGATGGATGGTATTGATTTAAAATATGGTAACGGCGAGTTTATGCTACAGATGTTGGAAAAGATTGCGGCACGTGATGGATTTGGTGATTTCCTTGCAGAAGGAAGCAAAAGATGTGCTGAAAAGCTGGGAGGTGATGCAATAAATTATGCCATGCAAGTAAAGGGTCAGGAATTTGCTCTTGCTGAGCCCAGGTCAAAATACGGAATGGGACTTGCGTATGCAGTTTCTCCTACAGGTGCAGACCACCTCCAACATGAGCATGACGGGGCATTTGATCCTAAGCTCACTGGGTACAGCCATGATGCTGATGAACCTTCAGTTTTTGTGAAGGCATGCAACCCGATGGGAATATTGGGACCAGTAGAGAGTTTGTCTCTTTCTGCTGATAAAGTTAGGCTTTTCACTTATCTCCAGCATCTATTCAGCCTTTTCAACTCACTTGGGCTGTGCATATTTGCCTTCGAACCTGTAAGGACAGGTAAGATTAATCATATTCCTGAGATTTTGAAAGCAGCTACAGGTTGGGAAACAAGCCTTTGGGAAATCATGAAACTCGGTGAACGTGGAACAACAATGGCAAGATGCTTTAACCTTAAGCATGGCATGACAAAGGAAGACGACAATCTTCCGGACCGGATGTTTACAGAACTTGAATCGGGTCCGCTGAAGGGATCCAAGCTTGACAAGGCTGAGTTTGAAAAAGCAATTTCGCTTTACTATCAAATGATGGGATGGGATTCTGAAGGCATTCCTACTGAAGGAAAACTTTACGAGCTAGCTATTGGATGGATGTATGAATGATTTGGTAAAAATAAGGATGGAATTTTATGGTCAATTTGTTGGAATCATTGGCAAAAAAGATATGTGCTTTGAAGTTGAACCGGAATTGGAAAAAGCAGTGGGCACAATAGGTCGATGTCTGGAAATGGATTATAACATCAAAATACCCTATGTTTTGTTGTTGAATGATAGACTGGTTTCTTTAATAATAAAAGGTGGAGAAAATCAATCCATAAATAGTGGGGATGTATTTAAATTTGTACCCGTATTATCAGGAGGTTGAATTAACGCATCGCCCCGATCTCGAACAGTTGGAACTCGGAATTCATTCGGGAATTTTAGGAATTTTGACAACACATAATCCAAGTAAACCGTTATAATCAGATTTTGTTGCTTTGCCAGTGCCGTGGGCGCTCACTTTAATTGATATTAAAGGAGCGTTTTTTTCTTTGCCCAATTTGTCGCAAAATGATATTTTCTTACAGTATTCCTTCATTAACTTTACAGTACTGACCCTATCCCGATTTGATGAACACACTAAACGGCTGGCATACAAGTCTTTTCGTGTGCAAAATTTATTTGCGAGGTAATGTCATTAATACGTCATAAGTTGAATTAGAACGGTTTACTAAACTAATTCTAGAATTAGTTATATAAACAGTACATATAATGATTGAATCTTTGTATTTTTCGATATATTATAAAACCATGATAAAACGGCTGTAGAGGTGAATGGATATTAACTAAAGAAAAAAGTTACTATCGACAGAATTAATAATGGCAATGCCATAGCATAGCAATAGCTGCAAGGAGCCGAGAGATATCAAACAAATAAGGGAGGCATAGTATAAATGTCTAATATTAGAGATGTTGCAAAGCTGGCAAATGTTTCAGTATCAACAGTTTCCAATATCATAAACAATAAAAACAACGTGAGCAGTGCAGTTTATAAAAATGTAATGGAAGCCATTGAAACATTAAACTATACTCCCAACCTTCTTGCCAGAAATCTCAAGACGAACAAGATTAAATTCATCGGTGTTATTTTGCCCAATATTTATAGCCACTATAACCAGATCGTGGATGGTATATTGAAGGCTGCGGAAGAAGAACATTATCATTTGATTATTAAGACGGCAAATGATATGAAAAATTATGAAAACATGGTGCTTGAGGAACTTATTGATCTGGGCGTAAAAGGAATATTGATTATAACGTGCAATGCAACGAATACTGGTATATTTGATTCGATTTTATCAAAAAAGATACCAATTGTTTTTTTAGAAAGAATAATCAAGGATAAGGATTATAATTCTATTAGCTTTGACAACTTTAACACCATATACGAAATCACTGAAAATCTGCTAAATGGTTTTATGCTTACTCACTCGGATGAAGAACGTGAGATTGTACTTGTTACAGGTCATACGGAATTCAGTTCAGAAAAGGAATGTGAAAATGGTTTTAAAATGGCGTTTGAGAAGCATAGCGGGAATTGCCGCAACAATATTCTGCATGTAAGCCTGAACAGGGAATACTCATTTAAACAGATTCTTTATTTCATTAGCCAAATGGATAAAATTCCAGACTGCTTTATAACCTCAAATGAAGTTTTAGCGGAAAACCTGATAGAAATACTTGGAGTGTTGAACAAAAAGTCTGAAATCTACAGTCTCTCGGGAGACAGTTGGTATAAATTTGATAATAGACAAGGAACTGTAAAGTTAAAAAGGAATGCAACGAGGCTAGGAATTGAGGGAATGAATTTACTAATTAAAAATCTAAATTCCCCAATACTCTTTGAAAACAAGCAGATACTCTTGAAAAATGAAAGGGAAAATAGCGAGATGGTTTACAAACCAACTACTATTACTGATACAAAAAAAGAGAAGATAAACCTTTTGCTTCTTGATGGGCCAATGTCCGAAGCAATGCTAAAATTAATACCAAACTTTGAAGACCATTTCGGGGTAAGTGTTGATTATCGTAAATGTCATTATATAGATTTATACAACAGTATTATTGAAAGCAACAAAATGGGAAAGAGCGATTTCGATGTATTTTTGATCGATTTGCCATGGATAAAGGAATTTGTAGAAAGTGGTTGTCTTTTAAAAATTGACGATTTTATAAAGAATGATAATGACGAATTTCTGCTGAACTTTAACGAAAATGTAAGAAAAACATTTATTGATTATTCAAGCAGTGTCTATACTTTCCCGCTAATGGTCGGCGTTCAGATGATGTTTTACAGGAGGGACTTGTTGGAGGACACGAAAATACAATGGATGTTTTATAAAGAGTATGGTATTGAACTCAAGCCACCGAAGACTTGGTCTGAATTTAATCTGGTTGCCAAGTTTTTTACCCGAAAGTATAATTCCAATTCTCCTACAGAATACGGTACATGTATTGCGGGCTTAAACCCTACCGGAATTATAGAAGAATTTTTACCTAGGCAATGGTCCTATAATGGAAGAATAATTACGGGAGACGGGGAATTTGTAATAAATAGCATTGAGAACATTAAGGCTTTAAACAGCTTATGTGAGACTTACCGCTATTGTCCTGTAGAATCTATAGACTATTGGTGGGATGATCAGATAGATAAGTTTGTAAAAGGGAATGTAGCCTTTATAAATACGTATAATTCGCATGTTTCAAATATATACGACCGTCAGGTGGCAAATATGTTCAACAACATAAAGTCTGATGCTATACCTGGAAATGCGTCTGTGCTGGGCGGTTGGGTGTTTGGAATCAATAAGTATTCCAAATATCCGAAAGAAAGCTATGAATTTATGAAATGGGCGTGCAGCAATAGTTTATCAGTGCACAACACTTTATTGGGCGGATTTGTCCCTAAAAACAATGTAGTTGATAATTCCCGGTTATCTTTGGCATATCCATGGATGGAAAATATCTCGACCTATCTGGATACCGAAAGGAAAAAGCAGACAATCAGAAACAAAAAGGGGAAAATACTTGATATGAATCTATTTGAGAAAATATTAGCTGACGGAATCTTAGATGCAGTTGCAGGGAGGAAAAGCCCAGAAGAAACTTTAAGTGCAGTGAAAGACAAATTCGAACAAATTGTTTTAGGCAGTACAAGCTGATCTTTTGTCAGGATTGCGGATATAGAGTTTGATATATAAAAGCAAGCTATATTTTTCAATAAATTGGAGGTGCAATATGAATGAATTATTAGGAAAATATGCAGTAATTACAGGTGCGGCAGGAGGGATAGGTGCTGCAACAGCAATGACTTTCGCCAAGGAGGGAGCAAAAGGAATAGTAATAGCAGATCTGAACATTGAAAAAGCAGAGGAAACAAGCGAGCTGATAAGTAATGAAACAGGCTGTATGTGTATAGCTGAGAAGGTCAATGTTGCAGATTATTCAGATATAAAGAAATTATTTGAAGTTGCGGCCAAGAAATTTGAGTCGCTGGATATCCTGGTTAACGGTGCAGGCATTTGTCCTGTAGGCAGTATAGAGGAAATAGGAGATATAGAGTGGGATATGGTGATGAACATAAATCTCAGGAGTGCATATCTCTGCTCAAGAGAAGCCTTTACCAAAATGAAACAGAGAAAATACGGGAAAGTGATTAATATATCTTCCATTTCGGGCAGGATAGGCGGAATAGCCACAGGTGTAAATTATGCTGTATCAAAAGGTGGAATTATAGCCTTAACCATGTCACTTGCCAAAGCTGTAGGACCTTTTAACATCAATGTCAACTGCATAGCACCAGGGTTTATTGACACTCAAATGACTAAGAACTTTAACCATTTTGACCCTGAAACGGTCCCATTAAGAAGAATAGGAACACCGGAAGACGTGGCGGATGTCATACAATTTCTGGCTTCCGAAAGATCAAGGTATATAACGGGTGTGACTATCGACATCAACGGTGGTGTATTTATGGGATAGTTCTTTAGCAGATAAATTAATAATGTATTTGAATTTGGAGGAGTAGAGTATGGGTCGAAAATTAATTAATGATTTGATTAAAAAAGACATAGCAAGTGTTACAATCGCAGTATTTGTGATAAGTATACTGCTTACTATGGTAACTGAAGGATTCACTTCAGCATTTAACCTTGATTCATTAGGAAGAACAATAGCTATAACTGCCATAGTAGGATTTTCACAACTTATGGTTCTTTCCATAGGGCAATTCAATCTCGCACTTGGCTCCATGGCAGGAGTTACAGGCATGTTTACCGCAGCATTAATGGAAAAGTATGCGATTCCAGTGTTATTGGCGCTTATAATTGGGGCATTGATCGGGATGATATTGGGATACATACAGGGCTTGCTAATTGTAAAAACGGGGATAAACCCCTTCATCATAACATTGTCACTGGCAAGCATATATCTTGGAATTGCTACAGTAGCAACCAAAAGTGAGATGTATTCCAACCTGCCTGCTGGATTTAGGGCGATAGGTAAAGCGAGTGTGTTCCATGTGCCTATATTGTTTTTGATAACCTTAGGAGTTGCAGTGATATTAAGCGTGTTCATGTACCGGTTGCCTATAGGGAGGCAGATACTGGCAACAGGTGCGAGCGAGAGAGCTGCATATTTCTCAGGTATAAAAACTTCGGGAATTATACTTACAGCTCATTCAATTAGTGGGCTGCTGGCAGGAATGGCTGGCATACTGCAGGTGGCACGACTAGGTTCTGCACAGCTATCGGTAGGCCAGGACTGGATGCTGGTATCCTTTGCAGCTCCTGTACTTGGAGCCACAATATTGTCGGGTGGTAAGGTTTCAGTGTCGGGAGCGATACTGGGTGCCATGTTGATGAGTATCATGATAAACGGGTTAGTACTTTTGAATATAAACTCCAACTGGTTCCAGGCTTTCCTTGGAGTTATGCTGCTGGCGGCATTTCAAGTTGACAGATTGCGTCTCTCATTTGTTATGCAAAAGAAGATATAAACCGAAGGTGGCTGAGGTCAATCATCTTGAACCAGCAAAGATAACCCTAAACATGACAGAAAACGGTTTATCTTACAAGGAAGATAATGAGAGATGAGCACATTAACGAAAGCTCCATCTAAAAATAAAATGCTTTTAGAAAACATAAAAAGATCAAGCAACTTTAGTGTTGGAGGAGTAATAATACTACTCATGGTAATTCTTTGGGTAATGAAACCAGATTTCTTTTCCCAGGCAAACTTCAATGTAATAGCAAAAATCGTTTCCATAACTGCACTAGTGGGATTATCACAGATGATAATCCTGGCGGGGGGAGGAATGAACGTATCGGTTGGTGCCATAGGAGGACTGGTGGGTATTGTCACCGGTGGCATGATGGATGTGTTGGGGTTCCCGGTAGTAATAGCAATCGTGGTAGGTTTGGCAACCGGAATGCTATGCGGGGTAATAAATGGATTGATAATAGCAAAGTCGGGCTCATCAGGAGTATCTTCATTCCTGACTACACTTGCTACTGCAAGCGTCTTTACGGGATTGAACCTTGGAATAACAAAAGCAACACCATTTTACAACCTGCCTGAAACATTCAAGTACATAGGCAGTGGGAGCATCTTATCAATACCTATACTGTTATGGGTAATGCTGATAGTCATAGTGATATTTGGGATGGGATTCAAGTATACAAGCCTTGGTAGACAGATACTGGCGGTAGGGGGAAACGTCAAGGCGGCAGAATTGAGCGGTATACTGGTAGGGCGGATAACGGTCATATCACACCTTTTATCAGGGTTGGTTGCAGGGATAGCAGCGGTGCTTCTTGTGGCAAGGCTTGGCTCTGCACAACCCGATGTCGGTTCAGATTGGATGCTGTTCTCATTTGCGGCGCCTCTAATAGGTGGAACGCGGCTGGCAGGCGGTAAAATCAACGCAACAGGCACGGTGCTTGGAGCGATTGTGCTGGTACTGATATCCAACGGAATGGTCCATCTTAACATAGATGTCTATTGGATGAATCTTATACAGGGCCTGATAATATTAGCAGCAGTTGCAATAGACCGGATACGTACTATAAATGCTGAACGGATGGGGGTGAGAAAAAGTGAATATTGAAGAAATAAAGATGAATGAAGAAAGGATAGCGCTTGAACTAAAAAATATAACAAAAATCTTCCCGGGAGTAAAAGCATTAAGCAACGTGTCGTTAAAAATGAGAGAGGGCGAAGTCCATGCACTTATGGGAGAAAATGGTGCAGGGAAAAGCACCTTGATAAGGATACTATCGGGTGTACACGCTCAAGATGAAGGAACAGTAAGTGTATTTGGGGAACAGGTTCACTTCAACAACCCGAGGGAAGCGTTTTTCAAAGGAATAAATGTAGTACACCAAGAAAGAAACCTGGTACCAACATTTTCGGTCGCAGAGAACATACTGTTGGAGAAGATATCAGAGAAAGCTATATCCCTCATCGACAGAGAAAAGATATTTCAGGAAGCGCAAGAATTCATGAATATGGTAGGTCTGGACATATCCCCAAGGCAGCGCGTGGAAAACTTAAGTGCCGGACAGAAGCAAATGATAGAAATAGCCAAAGCGCTGTCCTCACGGGCAAAGATAATATTACTTGACGAACCGACAGCTTCACTGTCGCTGAAGGAAGCAGACGCACTGCTGGCGATAATTCGACAATTGAAGAAGCAAGGGGTATCGTTCCTGTATGTAAGCCACAAACTGGAGGAAGTATTCCAAATTGCCGATATGGTAACAGTTCTGAGGGACGGGCAGAATGCAGGTCCGGAAAAGACAATCAAGGAACTGGACCGGAGCAAGTTGATAGAAATGATGGTAGGACGTACACAGAACATCAAGAAGCTTGAGATAAGGAATTTACGCAAAGAAGCAGTGCTGGAGGTAAATGACCTGAGCAGCAAAAAGAGTCCTATGAAAAACTCGTTCAAGCTGTACAAGGGAGAAATACTTGGGTGGTACGGTTTGGTAGGAGCTGGAAGGACAGAACTTGCCAAGGCGTTGATAGGTGCAGAGGCATCCATAGCAGGAGAAGTGCTGTTAAATGGGAAGATGGTAAAAATACGCAGTGTAGCCGAAGCGATCAAGAAAGCAAGAATGGTGTATGTAACTGAGAACCGGCAGGAAGAAGGGCTGTTTTTATCTCACTCCATCACACGGAACGTCGCAGCCTCAATGTGGAAGAAGATATGCAACCGTTTTTTTATGCTAGACCTTGAAGAAGAAAAAAAGGTAGCGGAGTATTACAAACAAAAGCTGGAGATAAGAACACCGAGTATAGAGCAGTTGGTAGCGAACCTGAGCGGGGGTAACAAGCAGAAGGTGTGTATCGCCAAAGGACTTTCTGTCAAACCCGAGATATTGATATTTGATGAACCGACAGTAGGGATAGATATCAAGACAAAATCGGAGATACATGACTTAATATCCAACCTGGCATATGAAGGGATATCCATCATAGTGATAAGTTCGGACATGCCCGAGATAGTACAACTGGTAGACCGGATATTGGTATTCAAGAACGGCCAGATATGCGGAGAACTTCAAAACTGCAAGGATTATGATCCTATGAGTAGGAACATAATGGATCATATTTTCAGCAAAATATAAAAATTTTGAAAGGAGGTAGATTTCTTAAATTATTAAATTGATTTTAATGAAGGGTGAAAAAATTTAAAGGGAGGAAAAGACTATGAAAAAAAATGGTAAGCTGTTATGGGCAATTTCTCTGGTGCTGCTATTGGTCACTGCAATAGTTATGGTTGTAGGGTGCGGCCAAGTTAAGACGACTGATCCTGCAAAAAATTCGGCAGAAGAACAAAAGAAGGAAACGGCCTCACCTGACAAATACAAGTTTGCATTGGTAAAAGGCGCGGTACATCCATATTTTGATCCGTGGGCACAAGGTGCAAAAGACGCTGCAAAAGACTTTGGAATACCAGCAGTGGAAGTACAGGCACCACAGCACTGGAACCAGAACGAACAGAACGTAGTTCTTGACGGTTTGGTAGCAAAAGGATATAAGGGAATTGCACTTATGCCTTCAGACCCTGTTGCTGGAAATGAAGAAATAAGCAAAATGGTTGACAACAATGTGTTTGTTATAGCACTTGCGGGAGCACCTGCACAACCATCCAAGGCAAAATTCACTTTGGCAACCGATGTTTCCGAATCGGCATACCAGGGAGCCAAACGCGCTATAGAGGCAATGGGTAAGAAAGGAAATCTCGTTCATTTGACAGGACAGCTCACCGATACAAACACCAAAAAGCGTATGGATGCAGTTAAGAAAGCGGTTGAAGAAGCCCCTGATGTGAAGCTTCTTCAGACAATAACTGACATTGACGTGGCAGAACCAGCACAGAACGCAGTAAGCAGCTTGCTTGCAGCAAAGAAGTCACAGATTAACGGTATAATTTGTACAGCATACATTCCTTCAGTAACAGTTGCAACACAGCTTCGTCAGCTCAACGAAAAGAATATTAAAGCTGTAGGAATCGATACAGATAAAATAGTAATTGACGCAATAAAAGATGGATTCATGCTCGGAACAATGTCCCAAAATCCTTATGGACAAGCATACATCGGTTTATATTCCTTTAAGCTTCTAGCTGATGGATACAAATGGAAGAGCGATGCTCCAGCCATTATTGACTCTGGTTCCTTCTTTATCAACAAGGATAATAGTGCAAACTATGAACAGGGTATTACTGAAATGACTAAAAAACTAATGGGTGAATGGAAAGATAAATATTTTAGTGCTCCATAAAATATGAGTTTAAATGATTTCAAATATTTTCATTCTTACATTGGAAAGGCACCTCTAGCAGGGGGCCTTTCCAAAAAAAATACTTAAGTATTCGAATTTGAAGGGTTCTGCTTATATCAGTAATGAAAGCTTGAAATAAGTGTAAATAAGATGATACTGAACTTAAAAGGCCTAATTGGCAATGTAGAGGCTGCAGCAAAGGATCTGACGTCAGATTCAAAAACCATGTTGGCATATACAAAACAGTCCGTGCTTGCCAACGAGCAGGTGCCGTTAGCCATCTAGGAAATCAATAGAGCATTTAACGATATTGTGCTATCACTGGAACCAGTTTCGACCAAGCTGTAAAGCACAAATCAAGCGCTTATAAATATTAGGGTATTTAAGGACAGGACTCTTGAGAGGATGCAAAGCATAATGTCAATAACACAGCAAGCAGTTGCATGTTTTGATAAATCGGTGTCCAAATTTTCTAGATAAAGGGGGATAATTTATATGGCGTATGGATATAACGGGAAAATATTGAGGGTTAATCTTACAGAAAAAAATATAACGGTAGAAGAACCAGGTGTAAACTTTTTCAGAAGATATCTAGGTGGTAGGGGTATAGTTGCATACTATCTTTTGAAGGAAATACCCGAAGGTATAGATGCATTTAGTGAGGAAAATAAACTTGTTTTTGCCACAAGTGTGGTAACCGGTGCGCCCGTACCAGGATTCGGAAGACACTCAGTCGGAGCCAAATCGCCGCTCACAAACTTTTTCGGAGAATCTGAGGCGGGAGGATTTTGGGGACCGGAATTAAAGTTTGCAGGCTTTGAAGGAATTATTGTGGAGGGTAAATCGTCTGCTCCAGTATATATCTGGATAAACGACGGTAAGGTTGAATTAAAGGATGCCTCTCATTTGTGGGGCATGGATACTGCTGACACGAAGGATATACTGGTTGAAGAGTTGGGTGATCGGAAGGTTAGAACCTTAATCATCGGTAAGGGAGGAGAAAACCTTGTTAGGTTTGCAGGAATAGCAAGCGATGTAACCCACTATCACGGAAGGACGGGTTTGGGTGCGGTAATGGGTTCCAAGAACCTGAAAGCAGTGGTAGTAAGGGGGACCAATAAGCTTAATTTTAAAGATGAAGAGAAGCTCAAGCAAATATCAAAGGAATTTTCAGAAAAGTTCAGATCAAATGCCGATAACAGTTCTCATACAAGAATTGGCACAAGTGGCTACTATTTTGGAGCGAATGATGCTGGTTCGCTCCCAACAAGGAATTTCAGATCCGGACACTTTGATGAACTTGAATTCACTATAGATGAGCTGCATGATACTCTTAAAATCAAGACGGAAGGCTGTTATGCATGTCCCATAAGGTGCAAACAGGTGTTTAAAGCTGAAAAGCCTTACAACATAGACCCAAGGTATGGCGGACCTGAATATGAGACATTAGCTGCATTTGGTTCTACGTGCGGTGTAAATGATATGTTCTCTCCATCCAAGGCACACGAATTGTGCAACAAATATGGTTTGGATACTGTTTCCGCAGGTGTTGCAATAGCATTTGCCATGGAATGCTTTGAAAACGGATTAATTACCAAGGAAGATACAGGTGGGATAGAACTGAAATTCGGCAATGCTGAAGGCATGCTGAAAATATTGGAAATGATAGCATCGAGGGATGGGTTTGGGGATATACTCGCTGAAGGAAGTAAGAGAGCGGCAGAAAAGATAGGCAAAGGAGCTATCAAATATGCCATGCAGACCAAGGGTCAGGAATTTGCAATGGCTGAACCAAGAGCAAAATACGGACTAGGCTTGGCATACGCAGTATCACCGACAGGTGCAGACCACCTGCAGGCAGAACATGACGGAGCCTTTGATCCGGCTCTAACAGGATACAGCCATGCGGCCGATGACACAAATTACTTTATGAAGGGAATATATCCCCTAGGACTTTTGGAACCTGTTGAAAGCCTTTCCTTAGGACCTGAAAAGGTAAGACTTTTTACATACCTCCAGCATAATTTCAGTTTGCACAACGTGCTTGACTTGTGCATGTTTATAACTGCTCCTGTCAGGACAATGAAATTAACACAGCTGGTTGATATAGTCAATGCCGTTACGGGATGGGAAACCAGCCTTTGGGAATTATTCAAAACTGCAGAAAGGGCAACTACGATGACACGGTGTTTCAATGTCAAACACAGCCTTAAAGTAGAAGATGACACTACAGTGCCTGACAGGTTGTTTGAGGGATTGGAAGGAGGCGCCTTGAAAGGGGCCAGACTGAACAAGGAAGAATTCTTGGAATCTATTTCGTTATATTATGAAATGATGGGATGGGATAGAAACACCGGTATACCTACTGAAGGTAAACTGCATGAGTTGGGGATTGGTTGGACAAACAGCGAAATAAGGTAATTGGGAGAAATGGCTATGGTTAAGGTAAAAGTTGAGTTTCTTGGCACTATTTCCAAGGAGGTTGGTGTCAAGAAAATGGATATGGAATTGGATAACGATATTGACAAGGCAATATCTTCGCTGAAGCAGGTAATTGAAAGCAGGGCTGAAAAACCATTATTGTATACGGTTTTAATAAATGGTGCCAATTACGCTATGCTAAAAAAGAATGGTGAAACTATTAAACAGGGTGATTGTATTTTAATAGTGCCTGTGATCGTCGGAGGTTAAAATTAATTATTGATTTACAATAAGTGAGAAAGAGGTAGTTTAATTTATGTCTACAGTACAAATTAAGGAAATATGCTATAAAAATTACGGAAAATGCGTAGAAATATCCAATGGTAAAGTGGATTTAGTTGTGACCGTGGAAGCCGGGCCCAGAATAATAAGGTACGGTTTTACTGGAGATAAGAATGTTTTCTGTGATGATTCAAAGTTAGAGCTGGAAATTGACGGTGAAAAATGGAGATTAATGGGTGGACACAGACTTTGGAGCAGTCCGGAAGCATTTCCACGCACTTATTACCCGGACAACTCTGCAGTAGACTGGTGTAAAGTTGAAAACGGCATCAGGCTGAAAAGCAAGGTGCAACCATGGGTTCAAATAGAAAAGGAGATTGAGATTGTTCTTTCACCAGAAGAGAGCAAGGTTAAAATTTTACATAGGATAACCAATAGGAATGCTTGGGATGTTGAACTCGCTGCCTGGGCTGCGTCGGTTATGGCGCCCGGAGGAAAGGAAATCCTGCCGTTTGCAACGAAAAAATCACACTTTTCGGATGGGGCAAAAGGAGCCAGATTTATGACTATCTGGGCCTATACAAAGATGGCTGATCCGCGCGTGAACTGGGGCAACAGGTATGTGACCCTGCAACAAGATAGAAATAATAAGGAGGACTTCAAGCTTGGAATATCCAATGAAGATGGCTGGGCTGCCTACCTGAACGAACGCAATCTCTTTATTAAGCGTTATAAGCATTTCAATGATGCCATATACCCAGATAATGGGGTTTCATATGAAACTTATACTATCGATTATATGCTTGAAATGGAATCATTATCACCACTGAAACTTCTTAAACCTGGAGCGACTGTTGAACATACCGAGGAATGGGAATTATATAATGACGTTGAGCTGACCCTGAATAATGAAAATGAAATAGATGCACTTGTTGCAAGATATATAATCTAAAATATATCCATAGGGATAACATAAATAAACTCAACCCAAGAAAAACCAAGTGTTGACTGCGCTTGCAGCTAATCAAGAGGAAGCGGACAACTTATAGCGGGACCGGAGGAATGTCTTTGGGGTTAATGCCCGAAGTTTCACAAACAGCTTCTAGGAAACGATTACAAAGCTGGGCATTTCCTTTTTGGTGGAATCAAGCCTCCCTTTCGACTGCCAACTGAAGAAGAAGTTCGGGAAATGAAACTTTTATTAGAACTTAGGTGTTCTCAAATAAGGGGGAAGAGTGATGGAATCTTTAGATTTGAAACTGTTTGCCGATATTCCTCTGCCAAGGTTCGTCAAGGTTAAACAGCACTTTAAGCAAGAGCGGATTGACAACGTTCCCGAAGAAGTAAAGACTCAACTAGTACCTCACTTGACTGATCTCCAAGGGAAAACCATTGCCATTGGGGTGGGAAGCAGGGGAATAGCTAATATCAAGGAAATAACCAAGACACTTGTGGATGAATTGATCGCAGCAGGAGCTAAACCATTTATTATTCCAACGATGGGGAGCCATGGGGGGGCAACGGCTTCCGGACAAGCGGGGGTTTTAGCATCGTACGGGATTACCCCGGAAAGTATGGGAGTCCCGGTCGACGCCTCCATGGAGGTGGCAAGTATCGGAGAACTTGAACCAGGACTTCCTATCTACGTAGCCCAAAGTGCCCTTCAAGCGGATGGTATCGTCGTGATTACTCGTGTGAAAGCCCATACCGCCTTCAGGGGCCCCATTGAGAGTGGCGTGGCGAAGATGTTAACGATTGGACTGGGTAAACAAATTGGAGCGGACTCCTTACATCACCAAGGCTTTGGGCGTTTTGCTGAATTGATTCCCAAGGGTGCTCAAATGATTGTTGAAAACACTAAGGTATTATTTGCTCTAGGAATTGTTGAAAATGCTTATGAACAAACTTATAAAATTGAGGTACTTTCACGCGCGGATATTCTAGCCATGGAAAAGGAGATGGCCTTGCTGGAAGAAAGTAAAAGGATTATGGGACGGCTGCTGTTTCCCGAGTTTGACGTGTTAGTGATTGAAGAAATTGGAAAAAACATTAGTGGGGAAGGCCAAGATCCTAATGTTACGGGCCTATATATTACCAAGTATTGTAATGACGGTCCAAGGTTTCAAAAAAGCGCCATATTTAGCTTATCTGAAGAAACCCATGGTAATGCTAATGGAGTTGGGGTAGTCGATGTAGTTACACAAAACTTATTTGATAACATAGATTTCATTGCGACTTATACCAATTCTTTTACCAGTACGGAGGTTTTACCAGTCAAGATTCCAATGGTTGCGGGCAATAAAGAGGACGCTCTACGGATTGTAGTCAAAGCCTGTAACGGGGTAGATCGCGGGAAACATCGAATCGTGTGGATTAAAAACACTCTGGAGCTAGAGGAGATCGTAATTAGTGAGACTTTACTCGAAAAGGCACAGGCCCATTCGCAAATCGAAATTTTAACTCAGGCTGGGGAGCTCACATTTAATCAAGGAGAACCCATATTCCCGTGGTAAAAGGGGTGGCGAAGTAACGAAAGTTAAGATAAGTTCATGGGTATTTGGTACCTATATTAGGCATAGAAAAGCGCAGGTGTCTTCGATTAACGAAGTCCTGCGCTTTTTTTACTGTTCTACTACGTGATTTGGTTAAATGTTAAAAGATAGGCAGAATCCTGAAGCTTGTTATTGGTCCTTAGTGCATAGACAAAAGACGGTATTTATGTGTGATATTCAAGTATTCTTATTTTAAATATGAAAGGAGTATATGGTTTGAATCATTTGGTAAATGTATCATATATTGATTGCGATTGCAAGCATTGGAACTCAATCCTATATAGATCCACATTCTTGGATACTTAGTTTCTAAAAACAAAAAATAGAATATTTAATTAGAAGAGCTAATAGGCAGTTTATTTATGATAAAATATGATAAATGATAATTGATTTTTTTGAAATTTTTCATATTTGAAGGGAAAATTAATGAATAGTTTACTAAACAGAATAAAAAAATTCTTAAATATTCAGAGAGCATTGAGGAAAATAAAAATCAGGACAAGGCTGATTATGACCTTTTTGACGCTATCTTTGGTTCCAATTTTAATTGTAGCAGTATTATCATTTATAAATACATACATGGATATGGAAGCGAAGGCAAGAGAATACTCGCATAATATTTCAACTCAGATAGTCAACAATATTAGTTATCGCTTTGACAACTATATTGATAAATTTGAACGTATCGCACTAAATAGTTCAATATTGGCGGATATCTATAATTATAAAGGATTAAAGGATTACAGACAGATAGAGATATCCAATAGGATAAAGTATACACTTGCATCAATTGTTGGGAATGATGAAGGTATAGATTCAATAGAGATTCGTTCAAGGGATGGGGACAGGTTTTATTACACTTTTCCAATTACAAAGGGCAGTGTATTTGAAAGCAACTTGATTACCGAGGCCTATGACAGCCCTAAGATCATATGGAAGGTTTCAAAGAAAGAGATAGATGACGATGAAGAGATATATATAATTCTTGCAAAGAAAATGAAGATACAATTTGAAAAGGATGTAACAGGCTTTACTCTTATGGCAATAAAAAGGGACTATTTGGATCAAATATGTGAGCAAATTACAAAAGGTAAAAACATGTACGTTGTAATTACGGACCAGGATGGAAGGATAATATCACACCCAAACGTAAACAAGGTGTTGCAGACTTTTGATAAAAAAATACTTGACAGAATAAATTATAATGAGGACATTAAAAAATCAGGCCACGATTCTGAAAGTATATTCAAGATAAGCACAGATGAAGGAGTTATGCTAGTTGCTTATGATGTACTGCCTAAGAATAACTGGAGGGTCATCAGTGTAGTCCCTTATTCTTTCTTATTACAAAGCACTGTTAATAATGGCATCATGACCCTTTTTATAGTCATAGTTTGTTTTTTATTTGCTTTCTTCATATCTTTAATTGTAACTAAAAGTATTTCATTGCCTATTAAAAACCTTACGTTGACTATGGAAAAAGTCGGTAAAGGAGACTTGACGGCAATTGTTCAAGCAGAATGGGGAGAGATCCATGATGAGCATGCAATGCTTTCAGCGGGGTTTAATGATATGATTTATAAGCTCAGGAAATTGATTGATGACGTTTATCACTCCCAATTGAAGGAGAAAGAACTGGAATTCCTTAAAAAAGAAGCGGAATTAAATGCATTGCAGCAGCAGATAAATCCCCATTTCCTTTACAATACGCTTGAGTCAATATTCTGGATGGCCCAGTTAAAAGGTGAGAACGAAATAAGCGAAATGATTACAGCGTTAGGTAAGTTTTTCAGGACAAGCATAAATAAAGGTTTGGAATACATGACTATTGAAGACGAAATCAATAATGTAAAAAATTATATATACCTTCAGAAATTAAGGTTCAGTGACCGATTGGCTGTTGAGTGGGAAATTGATGAAGGCATTTTGAAGTATAAAACTATCAAGCTAATACTTCAACCAATTATTGAAAATGCAATTCTTCATGGAATTGAAAGCATGGAAAAGGATGGAATGATAACCATTGAAGCATTTAAACTTGGAAACACTATTGTATTCCAAGTTAGTGACAATGGAGCTGGGATGTCAGTTGAAGAATTGGAAAAATTGAAAATTAATTATTTTAATAATTTTGACAGGTCGCTGTCTAAAAGTGTAGGAGTTAAAAATGTAGACCAGAGGATAAAACTATATTTTGGAAATGAGTATGGAGTAAATATATCCAGTCAATTAGGAAAAGGGACAAGCGTAGTCATAAGTATTCCTGTGATTGTTGATGAAAATGACATTAACAATCATAGAAATACGAACATTGGGGGTAACGATTGAAATGTATAAGTTGTTAGTGGTTGAAGATGAAGTCCTGATAAGAAAGGGCATAGTAAAAAGTATTGACTGGAATAGCTTGGGGTATGAAGTTATCGGTGAAGCTGTTAATGGTAGTGATGCGCTTGAGATGATTGAGAGGAACACCCCAGATGTAGTTTTGACGGACGTCAAGATGCCTGTAATGGATGGGCTTGAACTTTCGAGAATCATTGAAGGAAGATATAAGGGCATTAAGATAATTATATTGAGCGGATATGCTGATTTTGAATATGCTAAGGCTGCCTTAAAGGTTCATGCATTTGATTATTTACTTAAACCAACAGATAAAACAAAATTTATTGATACATTTGTTAGATTGAAAACTGAATTGGATAAAGAAAAAGAAAAGAATCACGACATGGTACTTTTGCTCGGCAAAATGAATGAAGGTTTGATTAATTTAAGGGCTGATTTTATATTCAGCCTATTAAATGGAGACATTCCATCTATTCAAAACACATATGAAAGAATGGAATATCTTGAGCTGGATTTAACAGGAGAAAATTTTACCGTTGCTGTTATAAAAATAGAGGGGTCAATGATAAACCTCTTAAAAAAATGGGGAAACGATGCTAAGCGCATTATGTTTGCTTGTACAAAGATCATACAAGAGTTATTGGATATAGAAAACTGTGGTATTGTTATCGCAAAAGGTTTAGGTGAGCTTATAGTTGTTTTTAATTTTAAAACTTACGAAATAACATCAGAATTATGCAATAAAGCCAAATTAATATTAAATCAATCGTGCTCTAATATCAAAAAAACGATTTTTATAGATGAAAACATTATAATAGCTGCAGGATTGGGATTATCATATCCTGATATTAATCATGTTTCAAAGTCCTATATGCAAGCAAATAAAGCACTTAAGGGGAGGTCCTATGACTACTGCAGGGATTTTTTCATCTTTGATCAGAGCCAGGAAGACACAATCTCTTTTGAAAAACATTGGATTAAAGAATACCCATCTGAAGCCAATTCAATAATTGTAGAGATTACCTGCGGGAATACAGAAAAAGCGAGGGAACTTGTTGAAGCTTTATTTAATAAGTTTTTAAGAGCAAAGCTTAGTTGTACATTAATACAAAATTATGCTTATGTACTTTGCTTTCTGATTGCAGCAAATCTTTCAGAACTACAAAAACAAATAGGTGAATCGGAGATATTTACATCAGATTTTGAAGATTGTATCAAAAAAACTGGAACAATTGAAGAAATAAAAGAGTATTTACTAAATGTTTTATTAAATTTGGCTGAAGATATCAAAAGTTTTAAACAAACAGATCAGAAAACTCACAGAAAAATTATTCAAACTGTTAAGGATTTTATAAACAACAACTACTTTGAGGATATTTCATTAGAAATAATCAGCAAACATGTTTTTGTTTCGTCAGCATATTTAAGCTTTTTATTTAAGAGTATTACAGGAGAAAACTATACTGATTACTTAAGGAAGGTTCGTCTTGAAAAAGCTAAAGAACTTTTAAGTAGAATTGATCTGAAGGTTTATGAAATTGCAAGCAAGGTTGGTTACAATGATTACAAGTATTTTTCCATACAATTCAAAAAGACTTATGGGTTGAGCCCAACTAAATTCCGAGAAAAATTGTAAATTTTATTGCTCCTTTTATATGAAAGGTGGATGTGTATGAAGGTTCGAAAATATGTCGTGATTATCGTTATGCTCGCAATTACGGCGATATTAAGTATATCATGCAGCAATCCAAAGACTAAAACTGAAGATTTGTCCGAACCTAAGAAAAAGGTTATAGGAGTATCAGCATTAACATTTCAATTGGAATACTATTCAGAATATGCCCAATCTATAAAAAAGTCAGCAAATAGAAACGGAATAAAAATCATGGTTACCGACTCCATGTGGAATATTGACAAGCAGATATCAGATATAGAAGGCTTTATCAACAATAAAGTTGATGCCATTATTTGTTCACCGGTAGAACCTAATGAGATTAAGCCATTTCTAATAAAAGCTGAGGAGGCCGGCATCCCGGTTGTGGTAGAAATGACTAAAGTTGACGGGATAAATCCTCTAGTGTGCACTGACCAGGAGGCGGGAGGAGAACTTGCCGGGAAATATGTGGGAGAGTGGATAAACTACAGGTATGGAGGGTATTGCGATGTAGCGATTATTGATTTTCCATATTTTCAGAATACAATTGACCGTGTTAAAGGATTTAAAAAAGGCCTAGCTGAAACTGCACCGCATGCAAGGATAGTGGCATCGATTGATGGTAAGGCCAAGCTGGAGACGGCAATGAAAGCAATGGAAGATATTCTTCAAAAGTATCCACATGTAAGATGTGTTTTCGGTATAAACGATGACTCGGCTAAAGGAGCTAATGCTGCGTATGAAGGCACAATCATACCACCGGAGGATGTTTGTATTATAGGCTTTGATGCAGATTTGGGTACCAAAAAAATGATAAATGCTCACAGATATATTAAAGGAAGTGTATATGCAGATACAGAAAAAATTGCTGAAGCTTGTATAAATGCTGCGCTAAACAAGATAAGGGGTGAAAAAAATACTCAGAACTGGATAAATGTTATCGGTGCTCAGTTTCTTATAACCCAGGAAAATATATCGAAGTATTATAAACCTGAAGACAGTGGTTTAATTAATTAGAAAAACCATTAATATAATAGATAAACAAATTTTGATATTATGAAAAAAATAGATGAAACATAGAAAGCTTCGTATATAAAATAAAATCTAGTCGTTGTATATTTGAATTATACTAATTTTAATGCATACTGATTTTTATCATCATTAGAAGGGGGATAAAAAATGCTATATGGCAGAAACATTGGTATACCTACTGATAAACTGCATGAGTTGGGATAGGGTCAGGAAAACAGGAAAACAGGAAAATAAGATAATAGGAGAAATGGCTATGGTTAATGTAAAAGTGGAATTTCTTGGCACTATTTCCTATGAAGTTGGCGTTAAGAAAATGGATATAGAATTGGATGGCAATATTGACAAGGCAATATCTACGTTGAATCAGGAAATTGGAAGGAGAGCTAGAAAACCGCTATTATATACAGTCATAATAAATGGTGTCAATTATGCTTTGATAAGAAAAGATAATGAGACCATAAAACAGGGTGATTTAATTTTAATTGTGCCTGTAGTCGCGGGGGGGTGAAATTTATTTCATGGGGAAAGGGAGGTGTGCTTCTATGGTGAAATTATTTGGTAAGGAATTTAAAATGGATGAACTCCGACAATATGTCGGGAGCATGAGTCAGCTTGCAGGAGCAAGGGTTTTTGAATACAAAAATGGACGTGCTGATGGGATTAAAGGCATAGATGTAAAAACAGGGTCAGGATTCAGATTTACTGTGCTTCCTGATAGAGGAATGGATATAGCTGATGCGGAATACGGCGGGAAGTCTTTGGGCTGGATGTGCAAGAATAATATAGCAGCACCGCAGTATTTTGAAAATGGAGGATTGGGATTCCTTAGGAGCTTTAATGGAGGGCTTATAACTACGTGCGGATTAACACAGGCGGGGGATCATGGTGTGGAAGGGGATGAGGTACTTGGTATACATGGCAGAATATCACATCTTCCAGCAGAGATAATTAATGTTGAAGAAAACTGGTATGGAGACGACTACGTAATAAAATTGTCAGGAAAAATTCGTGAGTCCTGCCTTTATGCGGAAAATCTTGTCTTGAAGAGAGAAATAATATGTAAAATGGGTGAATCCAAGGTGCTTATTAAAGACATGGTAGAGAACGAAGGGTATAATGAGTCACCTTTCATGATACTGTATCACGTCAATTTCGGATTTCCAATTGTAAGCAAGGATACAAAGCTATACTCATCAGCATTAAAAGTAGAGCCGTTCAATGAGGAGGCAAGGAAAGGGGATGGAGAGTATTCTTTATTTGATAGACCGACCAAAGGCTATCAGTGGCAGGGATTTTTGCATATAATGCCGCAGGATAGAGAAAAGGTTTATGCAGGGCTTGTTAATGAGAGTATTGACTTTGGAGGATATGTGGCATATTCCCCCAAGCAGATGCCGTGCTTTAATGAGTGGAAAATGATGGGCCAACAGGACTATGTTGTGGGGCTTGAACCTGGTATAAACATACCGGAGGGAAGAATTGAAGCAAGGAAAAACGGAAGACTGACCACACTGAAGCCGGGTGAACGGTATGAAATTAATTTTGAAATAGGTGTGTTAGAGGACAGAATTGACATAGAAAGGTTTAAGGCGATGATATAGGCAGGATGTTTTGTTCAGGCATAGGTATTGATGCAGTAAGTCAAGGCGAGTAGAGTCCCCACCTTAATTACAAGGTGGGGATTTTATTTTCGCTTACCTTAAAAGCATAGGAAAGCGATGTACTGACGCAATTTTTTATAATTAATAAACAATTTAAAATATTAAAAAAGTAGATGAAAAATATAAAATACCGTATATTAAACAAAAATCAGCCATTGTATATTTTAAATGTGAATTAAATAAGGAGAGGGGATTGAAAATGAAAAAGGTCATCAGGTTGTTAAGTTTGTGTTTGGTAGCTTCTATGGTATTAGGACTTGCAGGATGCGGGGCTGCAAAGGTTACGGAAGCTCCTAAGGAAGTTGTAAAGAAGTATGTCATTGGCATTTCTCCGTTGACAACACAACATGAGTATTACATTGGTTATTTGGAAGGAATCAAAAAGGCAGCTAAAGAGCTTAATGTTGAGGTAATGATCGTTGATCCACAATGGGATGTTGTAAAACAGACAGCAGACATCGAAGACTTTATTGCTAAGAAAGTAGATGCAATGATAGTTTCGGCAGTTGACCCAAAAGGTATCAAGCCTGCTTTGGAAAAAGCTGAAAAAGCAGGAATTCCAGTGATTTCTGAAATGACAAAAGTTGAGGGAATTGTGCCATTAGTTGGTACTGACCAGATAGAAGGCGCAGAGCTTGCAGGAAGATATGCAGGTGAATGGATAACCAAGAAATACAACGGTACAGCAGACGTTGCAATCTTGAACTTCCCGTATTTCCAGAACGTTTTAGACCGCGTCACAGGATTCAAGAAAGGTCTTGCAGCAACAGCTCCAAACGCTAAGATCGTAGCTGATGTTGACGCAAAAGCCAAGATGGAAACAGCAATGAAAACCATGGAAGATGTACTTCAAGCTAACTCAAACGTTAAGGTTATTTTCGGTATTAACGATGACTCTGCAAAAGGTGCAAATGCAGCATTCCAGGCAACAAAGCTAAAACCTGAAGACATTTGTATATTGGGTTTTGATGCAGACAGTGGTGTCAGAAAGCTTATTAAAGGAAATGAATTCGTTAAAGGCAGCGTTGCAGCCGATACTGACATTATTGGTAAGGCTTGTATTGAAACGGCTATAAAGAAGATTAAAAAAGAAACTCTACCTGATTGGGTTAGGGTTGAAGGTGCACAGTACCTGGTAAACAAAGAGAACATTGATAAGTATTTGAAATAGTAATAGGTTAATAGCTTGTAATTAAGTATGAGGGGATAATATGCTCCTCGTACTTAATTATCAGGCATATGGCGGGTAATTAGAAGAAGATGAAGTCTGTTATAACCCCCAACATATTATAAGTTTGATCCCAAAGGTAGGAGAGATTTGTATGGAAACAATTATACGAATGGAAAACATTACCAAGGTATACCCTGGTGCTGTAGCACTTGAAAATGTCACCTTTGAGGTTGCCAAGGGAGAAGTAAGAGCGTTGTGTGGGGAAAACGGTGCTGGGAAATCAACACTTATGAAAATTTTCGCAGGAGCTATACAAAAAACTTCTGGTAAATTATTTATTAATGATCAAGAAGTAACTATTGATAATCCGCATGTTGCAAAAGGATTCGGTATAAGCATAATTTATCAAGAGTTCTTTTTAAATCCTAATCTAAGTATTGCAGAAAACATTTATCTAGGCAGAGAACCAATGATTAAAAGCCTAGGTATTATTAACTGGAAGAAAATTTATAGCGATGCTGAAGAAATTTGTGATAGGCTTCATTTTAAAATAAATGTAAAAACTCTGGTTAAAAAACTGAGTGTAGCCCAGATGCAAATGGTTGAAATCGCAAAAGCTATTTCATGGAATGCAAGTATTATTATCATGGATGAACCTACTGCTACTCTTACTAATACAGAGATAGATTCATTGTTTGATGTTATAAAAGAATTGAAGAAACATGAAGTGACAATAGTATATATTTCCCACAGACTTGAAGAAATATTTAGAATAGCAGACAGTGTAACGGTTTTAAGAGATGGTAAAACCATAGGGACGGAGTTAACCAAGAGCATAGATAAGTCCTATCTTATAAAAATGATGGTAGGAAGAGAATTAATTGAACTCGCGAGAGTTGAAAGATGTAGGAAGGAATTAACACTAGAAGTAAAAAATCTTAATCAAACAGGTATTCTTTATGATATAAACTTGAAAGCATACAAGGGGGAAATATTAGGAATTTCAGGTCTGGTAGGATCTGGCAGGACGGAGCTTGTAAGGGCTATATTCGGCGCAGATCCGATTAGCTCGGGAGAAATATTTATTGAAGGTAAAAAGGTAAACATCAGAAATATCAGAGATGCTATCAGGGCTGGCATAGGTCTGGTTTCTGAGGATAGGAAGAGACAGGGGCTAGTGCTAGGTCTGGAGATTTATAAGAATATAACCTTAGTAAGTCTGAAAGAAGTTTTAAGAAGACTTATGTTATTTAAAAAATACGAAGAAGATGTTGCTCGAAAATATATGAGCAATCTCAAAATAAAGACTCCGAGTGCTTCACAGAAAGTTATCAACCTGAGTGGTGGAAATCAACAGAAAGTTGTTTTGGCCAAGTGGATGTTCACTAATCCTAAGGTTTTGATTTTTGATGAACCTACCAGAGGAATAGATGTAGGGGCAAAATTTGAAATTTATAATTTGATGAACCAACTTGTCGCTGATGGGATAACGATAATTGTGATTTCCTCGGAGTTGCCGGAAATTTTGGGAATCAGTGACAGGATACTGATTATGAATGAGGGCCATGTTGCTGGTGAACTTTCTAGAGAAGAAGCAACTCAGGAAAAAATTCTTCACTATGCTGCAGGGGTTATGAAAGAAAAATGAGTTTCATTATTTAAATACTTAATTGGAGGTTTATTTAAATGGCAGAAATTAATGGAGCAAATCTAAGTTCTGTAAAAATAAAAAGATATTTTAACAACATTCTATCAAACTACGGCACTGTACTTGTTTTAATAATTTTATGTTTAGGGATAGCATTAGCATCCGATGATTTTTTAACGGGTACAAATTTATCTAACGTTGGACGACAGGTTACAATGATTGCTATTGTTGCAGCAGGTATGACAGTCGTACTTCTAACCGGGGGAATAGACCTCTCTGTAGGATCAATAGCAGGTCTTGTGGGTGTTGTAACAGCGATATTGTTGACAAGTGGTATACCTGTAGGGTTATCAATAGTTTTAGGGTTGTTATTAGGTGCAATAGTTGGGTTGATTAACGGTTTAATAATCACTAGGCTTAATATTCCTTTTTTTATAGTAACACTTGCTATGATGACAATAGTTAGAGGAGTTGGGTTCCTTCTAACAAAGGGGTTACCTGTTGCTAATTTTCCTCAAAGCTTTCAAGCAATAGGAAAAGGTTATGTTGGTCCAATTTCAGTTTCTGTCTTGATTGTGGCAGTAGTTTATATAATATTCCATATAATGCTTAACTATACTAGGATGGGCAGATATATATATGCAATTGGTGGAAATGAAGAAGCAGTGAGGCTTTCTGGTATTAATGTCAAATTTTATACTACAATTGTATACGTTATTTGCGGTTTGACAGCAGCGATGAGCGGAATAATTCTCGCTTCAAGATTAAATTCAGGGCAGCCTACAGCTGGCAGCGGCTATGAACTTGATGCAATAGCTGCAGTTGTAATCGGTGGTACAAAACTGAGTGGTGGAGAAGGGAAAATTTACCAGACGCTAGTTGGTGCTTTAATAATGGGTGTACTGAGTAACGGTTTGAACCTTCTGAATGTATCATCTTACTGGCAGTTTATATTGAAGGGTCTAATAATACTTATAGCAGTTTTTATATCTGCACAGTCCAACACTGAATCTGCAAAAAGCTAGTTTAACAATTCCCTGTGATTAAAAATCATTGGCTATCACCGGGAAGGTTTATATTAGAGGCATATTATTGATCTTGAATAAAAAAGTAGGGGTGAAAAACATGCCATACGGATACAACGGAAAGATTCTAAGAATCAACCTCACAACAAAGGAAATAAAGGTTGAGGAGCCAGGTGTGAAGTTTTTCAGAAGGTATATGGGGGGAAGAGGCATAATAAGCTACTTTCTCCTTAAGGAAGTGCCTAAGGATGCTGATCCTCTGGGTGAGGAAAATAAGCTTATAATTACGACCAGTGTTATTACAGGAGCACCTGTTCCAGGACTTGGAAGGCATTCGGTGGGGGCAAAATCACCCTTGACAGGTTTCTATGGAGAATCCGAATCGGGAGGGTTCTGGGGACCAGAACTTAAATTTGCAGGATATGATGCATTAATAATAGAAGGAAAATCCCAATCACCTGTATACATTTCTATAAATAATGGTGAAGTTGAGATAAGAGATGCGGCACAAATCTGGGGAAAAGAGACTGGAGATGCGGATGAGGCCATAAAGCAGGAACTCGGAGATAGCAGGATAAAAACACTAATAATTGGTCCTGCAGGAGAAAACCTTGTTAAAATAGCTGCTATAGCACACGATCTGAGTCATTATCATGGCAGGACAGGGATGGGTGCTGTAATGGGATCAAAAAAACTTAAGGCAATAGTTGTTAGGGGAACCAATAAGCTAGAATTTGCAGACCCTGAAAAGCTTAAGTCAATAGCTAAGTACTTTGCCGAAAACTACCCCAAAAATGCAGACAACAATGGCCAGCACAAACATGGAACCACTGATTACTATTTCGGAGCACAGGCGGCAGGGTCGCTTCCCACATTAAACTTTACCACAGGAACTTTTGCAGGTCTTGACTATGACGTTGAGAAGTTGCATCAGGAATTGAAAATCAAGACTGAAGGTTGCTATGCATGTCCGATAAGGTGTAAGCAGGTGTTAAAGGCTGAAAAGCCATATAAAATAGATCCCAAATATGGAGGGCCCGAATTTGAAACTCTAGCGGGTTTTGGCTCATTGTGCGGAGTAAGTGACATGTATGCAGGTCCAAAGGCACACGAGGTATGCAACAGGTTGGGACTTGATACTGTATCCGCCAGTGCAACGATCTCCTTTGCGATGGAGTGCTATGAAAAGGGACTCATCACAATAGAAGATACGGAGGGAATAGAACTCAAATTTGGCAATGCAGAGGCCATGCTTAAGATTTTGGAAATGATGGCCTACAGGAAAGGATTCGGAGATGTATTGGCAGAGGGCTCATTGGGTGCCGCCCGTAAGATAGGAAAGGGTTCGGAGAAATATGCCATGCAGGTTAAAGGGCAGGAATTTGCTATGGCAGAGCCCAGAGCAAAATACGGAGTAGGACTTGCCTATGCAGTGTCACCTACAGGCGCGGATCACTTACAGCATGAACATGATGGAGCTTTTGACTCAGCACTGACAGGGTACAGCCACACTGCAGACGATCCGAATGTATTTTTGAAGTCTTTATATCCAATGGGACTGCTTGACCCCGTACCCAGCCTCAGCCTAGGCGGAGAAAAGGTGCAGCTTTTCACATATCTGCAGCACTATTGGAGCATGTTTGAATGTCTTGATATATGTATTTTCGTTGCAGAACCCGTAAGGACTATGAAGGTAAACCAGTTGGTGGAAGTTGTGGCTGCTGCAACGGGATGGGATACAAGTCTTCTAGAGTTAATGAAATTAGGAGAAAGGGCTACCACCATGACAAGGTGCTTTAACTTAAAGCATGGACTGACGAGGGAAGACGACACACTTCCCGATAGGTTGTTTGAAGAACTGAAAGGGGGAGCACTTAAAGGTTCAAAGATGGACAGAGCGGAATTTGAGGAGTCCATTACCTTATACTATGAAATGATGGGATGGGATGGAGTTAATGGAATACCTGTAAAAGGCAAGCTCTATGAACTTGGCATAGGCTGGACCAACGAAGAATTAAGATAATTGAAGGCGAGAGTCGAGTATGGCTTGGAGTAAGCTTATTTATAGATTAAGGAGAATTCAAAATGGGAATACTGCAAGAACTTCTGGCAGATATACAAATACCAGAAATGTTAAAAGTAAAATTCCAGTTTCCCTGCAATCAGTTAAAGGATATAGAAAAGGTAGTAATTAATGAACTGAGCAGAGAAAATACCCTAAGCAGCATCAAGCAGGGAGATACCGTGGCAATAGCCATTGGAAGCAGGGAAATAGCCAATCTGGCACTAATTATTAGAACAATGACAAATTGTATAAAGGAAAAGGGTGGCAAACCTTTCATAGTACCGGCAATGGGCAGCCATGGAGGTGCAACCGGCCAAGGGCAGCAGGAGGTACTAGCAACGTTTGGAGTAACCGAAGAAAACATAGGTGTCCCGATTAAATCATCTATGGAGACAACCCAAATCGGAATAACAGAAACTGGGATTCCTGTGTATATGGACAATTATGCGTTTGAAGCTGATTGCCTTATACCTGTCGGCAGGATAAAGCCGCATACTGACTTCAGGGGGCCATACGAAAGTGGCCTAATGAAGATGATTGCAATAGGACTGGGGAAACAGAAGGGTGCTTCAATATGCCACCAACTGGGACTTCCGAAGATGTCGAAAAATGTTTATGATATGGCAAAGGTATCCTTAGAAAAAACAAATATAATTTTTGGCCTTGGAATTATAGAAAACGCATTTCATGGAACTTATAAAATAGTGGCAATTCCTGCAGAGGAAATTGAAGCAGAGGAGCCAAAGCTTCTCTGCGAAGCAAAAGCGCTAATACCCGCTATTCCCTTTGAAAGGGTTGATGTAATACTGGTTGAAGAAATGGGCAAGGACATAAGCGGCACCGGTATGGATTCCAACGTCATAGGGCGGTCGTCAACCTTGGGATTCTGGAAGCCCAATGCAGAAAGAATCGTTGTACTTGATCTGACCGATAAATCCCATCATAACGCCAATGGTTTTGGACTTGCTGATATAACCTGCAGGAAAATGTTTGATAAAATGGATTTTGATCAGACATATCCAAATGCAATAACAAGCTCGGAAACAAATGCTGTAAAGATTCCAATCGTCATGCCAAGTGACGAAACTGCCATAAAATGCGCCATTAAGACATGTACCCAAATTGAAAAAGGGGGGGTCAAAATGGTTTGGATTAAGAATACGTTGTCTCTGAATGAGTTTTATATCTCTGAAGCATTGAAAGATGAAGCATTGAAGAATGATAAACTAGACCTATGCGGTATTGCAATAAAATTAAATTTTAGTAAGAATGGAGACCTGTTGAATTTGCAAAGAAGCAAAGGAAACCGCATTATGGGGAGGTTAGTATGAAAGCATTGATGAAAGTTGCTAAGGGTAGCGGCAATATGGAAATTAGGGACATTGCGGTACCGAAGTTGCCCAATGATGACTGGGTGCTCATAAAGGTAAAGGCAGCAGGGGTATGCGGGACAGATCTCCATATATGGCATGATCAGTTTCCATACTGGCCTCCTGTAGTAATGGGGCACGAGTTTTCGGGAGAGATCGTTGAGATAGGGAAAAACGTCAAGGGATTCAAGCTCGGAGATAGGGTGGTCGCAGAACCGCATTCCATGGCCTGCGGAGTATGTGAGATGTGCAGGCAGGGAAAAGTCCAGATTTGCGCGAGTAAGAGGTCACCTGGATGGGGAATCAACGGAGCGTTTACCGATTGCTTGGTAATGCCTGCAATGCTTCTGCACAAGATACCCGAAGGGTTGTCCTACGAGCTTGCGGCCCTGGCAGAACCGATGGCGATAACAGTGCACCAGGTAGTAGAAAGAGGCAGAATAGAGTGTCAGGACTTTGTGGTGATAACAGGAGCAGGTCCTATAGGGATTTTGGCGGCGTTCGTTGCTAAATCGATGGGAGCAGCAAAGGTAGCAATCACAGGAATGAGTGCGTGTGAACAGATAAGGTTTGAAGCAGCAGAAGCACTGGGTGCTGATTATATAATAAATGTAGAAAAAGAAAATGCAGTGGAACGGATAATGGAACTGACCAAGGGAAGAGGTGCGGACTTAGTAATAGAGACCAGTGGATCGGGACCAGCCATAGCTCAATGTGTAGAAATGGTAAGGAAATGCGGAAGGATATCAGTAATAGGGATAAGCGCGAGGGAGACAGTCAACTTCCCATGGAATGCAGCGATATATAAGGTTCTTGATATTTCATTTAACATGAGTTCAAGCTACACATCCTGGGACAAGGCACTCTCACTTATTGCCAACACCAATAAGGACCTGAACAAAGTGATCACCCACAAGACAACCATCAATGAATGGAAGAAGGTATTTAATGATCTTGAGGCGGAACGAGGTATAAAAGCACTGTTCATATCTGAAAGCTGAATTGGGCTAGTAAGGTATTAAGATGAATCCCTTTGCGCAGTTGACTCTCGTCTAATGATATCACCATTAGACAAAGAACCAAATATTTGCTATCATTAACCTGAAGTCAACTGATTTGGGAGGTACCTATGTTAGTACCATTGACGAAAACAAGGTTATATGAAGGAATTGTCAAACAGCTTACCAATTTAATTAATAACGGATCGTTAAAGCCTGGTGACCGACTTCCAACAGAAAGAGAACTGGCAGTTGAACTGAATGTGAGCAGGACTGCAATTCGGGAGGCGCTTCGATCATTAGAAATAATGGGGTTTATCGAATCAAAAGTTGGAGACGGAACCTATATTAAAGAAATAACACTAAGTAATGTCATTGATCCTTTTTCCAGCATTTTATTTCAGGATAAGAAGCTTATGGTTGAACTTATTGAGGTGAGACTATTACTCGAAACCGAAATAGCTAAATTGGCAGCACGCAGGATAAATGCTGATAAAGCTGCCGATATAGAGAAGTCTCTTGATTTAATGAAAAAGGAAATTGATGAAGGCGGTATCGGGATTAAGGGGGACAATCAATTTCACAATGCATTAGCCACAGCAGCTGAGAACATTGCTATGTCGAAGATATTAAACATGTGCGGTGATTTGTTAAACTCTACAAGGGAGGCTGCGTTAATAAACATGAAGGATACGAGGATAGGACTTAAACATCACAGAGAGATTTTTGAGGCTGTAAAGGCCGGTGACGAAGAAAAGGCTGCAGAGTTGATGAAAAAACATCTTGAAGAGGCGTTCAAAAATGTTCAGGGAATTGAAGAAGAATAATATTTAATGATACGTTGAAATAGAAATGAGATTGTGATATGTTAATGGTATGACAATACTATAATAGTATAAAAGAGTTGATTAAGGAATATATATGAGTATTCTTTTGTACGAAGTGCAAAATAATTAATATTAAAGGTCATACCATAATACAATTAAACATATCTTCATGAGCTATTAGTGAACTCATCATCAAATTATTAATGAGAAGGAAAGAGGATCAAAACTATGACAATTCAAGAAGAATCACTCAATGCCCATCGAGAATGGAAGGGCAAAATCGAAGTCATCAGCGCTGTCCCGGTAGTTAGCAAAAGGGACCTTTCGCTAGCGTACACGCCAGGAGTTGCAGAACCCTGCTTGGCAATACAAAAGGATGTGGACCTGTCCTATACCTATACCCGGAGATGGAATTTGGTAGCGGTTGTTACTGATGGAACCGCGGTGCTCGGACTGGGAGATATAGGCCCGGAAGCAGGAATGCCTGTGATGGAGGGCAAGTGCGTACTATTCAAGACTTTTGGGAACGTGGATGCTTTCCCGCTGTGCATCCGATCCAAAAACGTGGATGATATTGTAAATACTGTAAGGCTGCTTGCCGGAAGCTTCGGTGGGGTGAATCTGGAGGATATATCGGCACCGAGATGTTTCGAAATAGAGAGGAGGTTAAAAGAGAACTGTGATATTCCCATTTTCCATGATGATCAGCATGGGACAGCAGTTGTCACGGTAGCGGCCATGTTGAATGCCCTCAAACTCCTAAAAAAAGATATTCAAGACGTTGAGGTTGTTGTCAATGGTTCGGGAGCTGCTGGTATAGCGGTTACCAAGCTCTTGATGAGCATGGGGATGAAAAAGGTCATCCTCTGTGATACCAAGGGTGCAATTTACGAGGGCAGGGAAAACTTGAATCCGGAAAAAGCAGAAATGGCTAAGATTTCCAATCTTCAAATGAAAAAAGGCTTATTAAAGGATGTAATGGTTGGTGCGGATGTATTTATCGGTGTGTCTGCTCCGGGGGTCGTAACAAAGGAAATGGTTCAGAGTATGGCAAAAGACCCAATTATTTTCGCAATGGCCAATCCAACCCCGGAAATAATGCCGGATATCGCAAGAGCAGCAGGAGCAAAGGTGATTGGCACAGGACGCTCGGACTTTGCTAACCAGATCAATAATATACTTGCTTTCCCTGGAATATTCAGAGGAGCTTTGGATGTAAGGGCAAGTGACATCAATGATGAGATGAAGATTGCAGCAGCTATGGCGATCGCAGACTTGATTACCGTAACGGAACTGAAGCCGGAGTATGTCATCCCCGATCCATTTGATCCTAGAGTGGGAAAGGCGGTGGCAGCAGCTGTTGCAAAGGCAGCAAGAGATTCCGGTGTCGCAAGGATTTAATTTACACAATGAAAAAGTGATGGAGGTGCAGTAATGCTAGAAAAAGAACGTATGATCTCAATTTTTAAGACCATGAACAATATTAGAAAGTTTGAAGAAAAGGCATATCAATTATTTGAACAAAACAAGCTGAGAGGATCGGTTCATCTTTGCATTGGGCAGGAAGCCATTCCAGCTACAGTTTGTTCCCTGTTGAGGGATGAGGATTATATAACCAGCACACACCGAGGACATGGACATTGTATTGCCAAAGGAGCAGAGCTGGGAAAGGCTATGGCGGAGCTGATGGGGAAAGCCACAGGATATTGTAAAGGCAGAGGGGGTTCCATGCATATTGCGGATCTTACCAAAGGCAATCTTGGGGCAAATGCTATAGTGGGCGGCGGATTGCCCATTGCCGTGGGCGGAGCTTTAGCCGCCAAGCTAAAGGGTACGGATCAGGTTGCTGTGTCATTTTTCGGTGAAGGGGCATCCAATGAAGGCACTTTCCATGAAGCAATCAACCTGGCTTCTGTGTGGAAGCTGCCGGTTATATTTATCTGTGAGAACAATCTCTATGGAATCTCCTGTCATGCAAGTGAGAGTACATCGGTTGTAGATATTGGTACAAGCCGTGCTTCAGGCTATAATATCCCCGGCTATAGTGCTGACGGCAATGATGTGCTGACAATCAATGATCTTGTAGAAAAAGCTATTGCCAGGGCTAAGGCGGGTGAAGGGCCGACCCTGATAGAGCTTAAGACATACCGCTGGCTTGGCCATTGGACCGGCGACCCACAGGTGTACAGGTCAAAGGAAGAAGTGGAAGAATGGAAGCAGAAATGTCCGATCAAGAGGTTCAAAGAATACTTGATCAACAATCAAGTACTGACTAGCGCAGAATGTGATGAAATTGAAACGGATGCTCTTAATCAGGTAGAAGCAGCAACAAAGTTCGCCTTGGAGAGTCCAGAACCGGATCCGGCCACAGTAATGGAAGACGTTTTCTGCGAAAATTAAGGGAAGGGGGATCGTGATATGAGTATTAAAACGTATGCCATGGCAATTAGAGATGTTATCGCTGAAGAAATGAGAAAAGACCAAACAGTTTTTATCATGGGTGAAGATATTGCCAAACAAGGTGGAATTTTCGGTTGTACAAAGGGTCTGCTAGATGAATTCGGAGGAGAAAGAGTTAGAATTACGCCCATATCAGAAGCCGGCTTTGTAGGCGCGGGAATTGGTGCTGCTTGTGCAGGAATGAGACCTATTGTGGAATTGATGTATATGGACTTTACCTATGTTGCCATGGATCAATTATTAAACCAGGCGGCTAAAATCAGATACATGTTTGGCGGAAAAGCCACCATTCCCATGGTGGTAAGAGGACAGCAGGGAGTTGGAAGAGGAAATGCCGGGCAGCATTCCCAATGCGTGGAGCAATTCTTTTTGCACATTCCAGGCATGAAGGTGATTATGCCCTCTAGTCCAGCCGATGCAGCAGGCCTTTTAAGGACAGCCATCAGGGATAATAATCCTGTGATGTTCTTTGAACACAAAGCACTGTATGCAACAAAGGGTGAAGTATCAGACGATCCTGAATTTGCAATTCCCTTTGGTAAGGCCAATGTGTTAAAAGAGGGTAAGGACGTAACCATCATCGGAACACATTTGTATGTTGGCAAGGCGATGAATGTTGCCAAGACGCTCGCTGCAGAAGGAATCGATGTTGAGGTGATTGATCCAAGGACATTGGTGCCCATGGACACTGAAACCATGCTCAATTCAGTGAAGAAGACGGGAAGAGCTGTGGTTGTTCATGAAGCCCATAAAATTGGAGGCGCCGGAGCTGAAATCGCCTCAATGTTGACAGAGGGAGCTTTCAAGTACCTGGATGCTCCAGTAGCAAGGCTTGGAGCTAAGCAGTGTACATTGCCCTTTAATCTTGGCCTTGAAAATGCAGTTGTTCCGCAGGAAGAGGATATAATCAAGGCGGTCAAATCTGTGCTGTATCAATCGCAGAACTAAGGAGAGATTTAGATGGCTACAAGAGTAATTATGCCCAAACAGGGCCTTCAGATGACAGAAGGGACAATCACAAAGTGGCTGATAGCCGAGGGCGAAAAGGTAGAATTGGAGCAACCCCTGTTTGAAATGGAAACAGACAAATTAAATATAGAAATTGTATCGTCCGCATCTGGAACGCTTTTAAAGATTATTAGAGGGGTAGGAGAAACTGTTCCTATTACTGAAATCATTGCAGTCATTGGTGAACCGGGTGAAGAACTAGCGGAGTTTATTTCCCAAGAAGGGCCAGCCGATTCCCCGAAGGTTTCAGAGGCCGTTGAAAGAGAAACTGATACTAAACCGGCGGAAACTGAAGCGCCAAAGGCTCAAAGGAACGAGGGCGAACGAGTATTTATCACGCCGAGAGCAAAAACGTTGGCCGAGGATAAAGTCCTGAATTATCATAATCTTGAGGGCACAGGACCGGAAGGTCTGATCCTTGAAAGAGATGTGTTGGGCTATGTAGAACAGGTGTCTGCTCTGCCAAAGGCAAGCCCGCTGGCTGCTAAAGTCGCAAGGCAGAATGAAGTAGAGCTTTCTGAGGTCAGCGGCAGTGGTGCTAGGGGCAAAATCATGAAGGCGGACGTTGAAGCAGCAGTTGAAGCTAGAAAGAGCAAAGCAGCGGCTGGCAGCAGATCCGGTAAGGTCATTCCCTTTGCCGGTATGAGACAAGTGATATCCGACCGGATGATGCAGAGTCTCCATGGCATGGCACAGGCTAATCACAGGATGAAAGTGGATATGAGCGAGGTAATCCGGTTTAGAGAGAAACTAAAGTCAAGCAGTATCAAGGTTTCTTTTACGGATATACTCGTAAAAGTTGTCTCCAAAGCCTTGCTTGATTTCCCCATCGTGAATTCATCATTAACAGAGCAAGGTATCCTACTGAAGGATTATGTGAATATGGGCTTGGCAGTAGCGGTTAATAACGGGCTGATCGTACCTGTAATCAAAGATGCGGACCTGATGTCCCTGGAAGAGATTTCAGCTGTAGCAGCAGAGCTTATAGATAAAGCCAAAAAAGGCGGCTTGAAGCCAGATGACTATTCCGGAGGAACGTTCACCATCACCAACCTCGGTATGTTTGAGATTGACGAGTTTACGGCCATCATCAATCCCCCAGAAAGTGCAATCCTGGCTGTAGGAAAGATTGATAGGATACCTGTTGTGGAAGGGGAGAATATCGTGATTCGACCGGTCATGATGCTAAGTCTGACCTATGACCACAGGGTCATCGATGGGGCGCCTGCCGCGCAGTTCCTGCAAAGAGTCAAGCAAATTATGCTGAATCCGTATTTACTAATTTAAGGCATATGAAAGTTAAAGGGACATTCCCCTACAAAGAGTAACTCTCTGAGGTTGAGGAATGTCCTTTTTGAAAAAGGGGAGAAAAAATGAACAACAAATTTGATTTAACCATTATCGGAGGCGGGCCTGGTGGGTATGTGGCTGCTATCCGTGCAACCCAATTAGGCTTAAAGGTTGCTGTTGTCGAAGAAAGAGAAATGGGCGGAACCTGTCTCAACCGGGGGTGTATTCCTACAAAATCCTTGTTGCATGCGGCTGAAATCTATCATACTGCAACACACGCTGCTGATTCTGGTATCAATATCGAGCAGGTCAGCTTTGACTATGCAAAAATTGCTGCTAAGAAAGACGCTGTCGTAAAACAACTCAGAGCCGGTGTCGAGTATCTAGTCAAAAGCAATGGCGGCACAATCCTTCCTGGCAGAGGGGTCATTCAAGATAAGAACACAATCGAAGTCACTGGAAAAGAGACCCAAATCATCAAAACCGATCAGATCATCATTGCAACAGGTTCCAGACCCTTTAAGCCCCCAATTCCAGGAATAGACGGAAATAAAGTACTGGATAGTGATGGCGTGTTGAATTTAACCACCTGTCCCGACAAAGTTGTGATTATAGGTGGAGGGGTGATTGGGGTTGAATTTGCAACAATATATAAGTCACTTGGCAAAGAAGTCGTGATTATTGAAATGATGGATAGCATCCTTCCCGGTATTGATCTGGAGGTATCCCAGGCCCTGAGAAAATCACTTGAAAGGAAAGGCATCAAAATATTTACCCAATCCAAAGTCACATCCCTTAAATCAGATACTAAGGCTGTTTGCACGTTTGAGAATCAGGGCAAAGAACTGAGTGCCGAAGGGGATATTGTAATCGTTGCCATAGGAAGAAAACCGAATTCTGAAAACCTTGGTCTGGAAAATGCAGGGATTGAGCTGGAGAGAGGTTTCATCAAAGTCAATGACAGTATGGAAACATCGGTAAAAGGTATCTACGCGATCGGGGATGTAACGGGCAAAGTATTGCTGGCCCACGTTGCGTCTGAACAGGGATTAGTGGCTGCCGCAAATTCTGCGGGGAAACATCAAAAAATGGACTACTCAGTTATCCCTGGATGCATCTATACCAGTCCTGAAGTTGCAACAGTTGGTTTAACAGAAGCAGAGGCTGCAAAAAAAGGGTCTCCATTAAAAATTGGCAGGTTTCCGGTGAGTGCGAATGGGAAATCCATGATCATGGGCGAGAAGGAAGGCTTTATAAAAATTATAACCGATAAAGCTACCGGAGAAATTCTGGGAACGCATATCATGGGGCCTAGGGCTACCGACATGATCTCGGAAATGTGTATTGCAATGAAGCTGGAATCCACCATCGAAGAGGTTGCCAACACAATCCATCCTCATCCGACGGTCAGTGAAATAATAATGGAAGCAGCGCACGATGTTGAAGGGATTTGCATACACAAGCCCAGGAGATAGAGGGAAGAAGTGAGGATCATGGAATTTGAGCTCGGATTCGGTAAAGGTATTTCTACGGTTAATATCAATGAAAATAATTTCCTAGGGCTTCTTGAACCGAATCAAGTCAAGTATGCGTTATCCGGAAAAGAAGAAGTGAAACGTGCTTTAGCTGAGCCCATCGGCACGAAAAGGCTGAAGGATATAGTGAAGCGTGGGGAAAAGATCGTGATCATAACCAGCGATATGACGCGACCTATGCCGAGCAAGTTGGTCTTGCCTGAAATTCTGGAGGAACTTACTCAGGCGAATATAGAAATAAGCGATATTAAAATAGTATTTGGACTGGGTAGTCATCGAAAGCAGACAGAAGAAGAAAAGAGATATCTCGTTGGAGATGCCATTTATTCCATAATTGAGTGCGTAGATAGTGATATTTCCGACTGTGTACACATGGGTACGACCGCCAACGGTACACCCGTAGATATTTTCAGGGTGGTGGCTGAGGCAGACCGCAGAATATGTCTTGGAAATATTGAGTACCATTATTTTGCAGGGTACAGTGGCGGAGCCAAGGCGATTATGCCGGGCGTTTCTACCAGGTCGGCCATTCAGGCCAACCATAGCAAGATGGTTGAAAAAGAGGCAAAAGCGGGAGAGATGGCTCATAATCCCGTGAGAAAAGATATCGAAGAAGCTATCAAGTTTATTCCCATTGATTTTTTATTAAACGTTGTTCTGGATGAGAAAAAAACCATTATTAAAGCGGTTGCTGGCCATCATGTTCAAGCCCATTGGGAAGGATGCCAATTTCTTGATCAACTGTATAAAGTGAAAATCAAGCAACTGGCGGATATCGTTATTGTCTCGGCTGGTGGTTACCCAAAGGATATAAATATGTACCAGGCACAGAAGGCTTTGGATAATGCCAAACATGCGGTAAGAAACGGCGGAATTATCATCCTTGTGGCGTCGTGTCAGGATGGGCTGGGTGAAGAAGTGTTTGAAAAATGGATGTTGAAGGCGGATACACCCCAATGGTTGATTGACGAAATTCAAAAGAACTTTGTACTTGGCGGACATAAAGCTGCGGCCATAGGGATGGTCTTGCTTAATTCAAAAATATTCCTAGTATCAAACCTGAACAGCGCTTTGGTAAAACAATTATTCATGGTACCTTTTGAAAATGTGGAAGCTGCTCTACATAAGGCTTTCGAAGAGCTTGGCAGAGATGCTGGCGTTCTACTGATGCCTTATGGAGGGTCTACATTACCAGTTTTAGGAAGGCGATGAGTGGATAGACAAGATGGCTAGGAGTAATCCTAGCCGTCAAGTGTAGTAAGCAGAGAATATCCCTGAAATGGCAGGTGACCTATTAATGAAACTAAATATCCTTAAGCTTGGTCTTCTGACCTATAAAGCCGCCCTGGATTTACAGGAAAAAATGCTGTTACTGCGGCAACAGAACGAGATCCCTGATACTCTAATTCTCTTGGAGCACCCCCCTGTTTTAACCTTGGGGAGGCGTGGAGAGTATGAAAACATCCTGTTTTCTAAGGAAATATTAGAAGCTCAGGGCGTTAAAATTTATGAGGTCAACCGAGGAGGAGATGTCACCTATCATGGCCCAGGACAAATCGTCGGTTATCCTATCATGGATTTAAGTCAATTGGGAAAAGATATTAAAGAATTTGTTTATAAAATTGAAGAGGTCTTTATCAGGCTCTTATTAAATGAGTTTGAAATAAAAGCAACACGAGATAAAAATAAATATACAGGAGTATGGGTAGGAAATAAAAAGATCACGGCTATAGGGATTGCGGTAAAACGCTGGATAACAATGCACGGCTTCGCATTTAACGTAAATACCGATTTAACTCATTTTGATTGGATAAATCCTTGCGGGATAACGGATAAAGGAGTAAGTTCTGTTAAAAAGCTTTTAGGTAGAGAAATGGACTTCTTCAAAATGAATGAACTAGTTATAAAGTATTTCAGTGAAGTATTTGAAGCTGATAGGATGGATGTCAAATGTATCAGGCCAAGCCGGAATGGCTAAAAATTAAAGCTCATTCTAACCAGAGCAAACTTGAGGTTGAGGAGCTTCTTGGCAAGCTATCTCTTCATACTGTATGTGAGGAAGCTAACTGTCCTAATATGATGGAATGCTTTGGCAATAAAACAGCAACCTTTATGATTTTAGGTAGAGTTTGTACCAGGAATTGTACCTTTTGTAATGTTTCAAAAGGAACTACTGAAGTGGTAGACCCAAGTGAGCCTTGGCATGTTGCGCAAGCAGTAATTAAGCTTGGGCTAAAACATGCCGTCATAACTTCCGTAACTCGCGACGATCTTGAAGATGGTGGCGCCAGTCATTTTGCAGCAGTAATTACCGAAATAAGAAAACTCGATGATAAGGTTGTGATTGAAGTCCTGGTTCCTGATTTCCAAGGGAGCCTGGCTGCTTTGGAAAAAGTCATTAACGCCAAACCGGACATCTTAAATCATAATATCGAGACAGTCCCAAGACTTTATAAAGAAGTAAGGCCCATGGCAATTTATGAAAGATCGCTGAAATTTCTAAACGATTCAAAGCTGCTAGACAACACCATCTTAACAAAATCCGGTATTATGGTGGGTCTTGGCGAAGAAAAACATGAAGTATTGGAAACAATGGAAGACTTGCGAAAAAACCACTGTGATTTACTGACGATTGGCCAGTATCTTCCTCCCTCGAAAAAACACCATCCATTAGTTGAATATGTTCACCCGGATGTATTTGAAGAATATAAACTGGAAGCTCTTGAGATGGGGTTCCGACATGTTGCCTCGGGACCACTGGTCAGAAGCTCATATCAGGCGCATAAAGCTATTGGCTAGTGACAGAAGATTATTTTCTCAGACCTTCTATGATTTTCGGGTATAGATCTAATGCAGAAAGTGAAGAAGATGGAGGGGACAGGATGAAAGGTTTTTTTGGAAAACTTTTGAGGATTAACCTCACGACAAGGTCGTACATTGTTGAGGAGATTCCGGAGGAAATATTTAAAACTTACCTTGGGGGAAAGGGTCTTGGTTCCTACTTGCTTTTAGAAAATGTCAAAAAAGGGATTGATCCGCTCTCAGAGGACAACAAGCTTATTTTTGTGACCGGTCCGGCAACGGGTACGGGAATGTGGGGTTCCAGCCGTTACGGGGTATATAGTAAATCGCCGCAAACAGGATTATATGGCGAATCATATTCCGGGGGCAAGGTCGCACCTCTGATGCGCAAAACAGGCTATGATGCGATTATTTTGGAGGGAGCTGCAGACGTGCCGCTTTATCTGGAAATATCTGATTGTAAGGTCGAGTTCAGAAACGCCAATCATCTCTGGGGTAGAGACACCTTTGAGGCGGAAGATCGGGTCTTAGAAGAGGTTGGAGTTCCTAAAGCCCAGGCCATCGTTATAGGACCGGCCGGGGAAAATTTGGTACGGTTCGCCTGTATCGAAAATAACTATTGGCGTTCAGCTGGCCGCACCGGTATGGGTGCGGTAATGGGCTCGAAAAAGGTTAAAGCTATTGTTTTTCACGGTCAAGCCCAGGCTGAGGTCTCTGATCCTGAACTGCTCAAGGATTTAATTAAATCTCTGACGGCGAAGGCTAAAGGGAATGTTGCCGTTAAAGCGTATCAAACTTATGGCACCACCCAGATGGTTAAAACCATGAATTGTGCAGAAACCTTCCCCACAAAATACTGGTCCGAAGGGGTTTATGAGAATTGGAGAGATCTTAGCGGGGACACCTTAATCGCTGAACATAAGGTCAAACCGAATGCCTGTCCCAATTGTTTCTTAGCTTGCGGAAAGCTTACCACGGTCGCTAAAGGCAAGTACGACGGGCTTAAGATTGAAGGGCCAGAGTATGAAACGATCTATGCCTTTGGGGGGCTTTGTTGTATCGGCGATTTAGCTGAGATCCTCCACTTAAATGACCTGTGTGACCGTTTAGGTATGGACACGATAACAGCGGGAAATTTAGCGGCCTTTACGATAGAAGCGGTTCTGCGTGGTAAAGTCGAAGCCAACTTAAGTTACGGTGACGCCAAGGGGGTGGCTGACTTACTTGAGGATATCGCCAAAGTAAGAGGCCTAGGGGTGATCTTGTCCCAAGGGATTAAACATGCTGCCAAAGTTTGGGAGCTTGAGGATATTGCCATCCACGTCAAAGGCTTGGAACCATCAGGCCATGATCCACGGGTGCTTAAAGGTATGGGGCTGGCCTTTGCTACATCAACCAGAGGTGCCTGCCATCTGCGCGCAACATTTTATAAGGCGGAGTTAAGTGGGATGATCGATCCTGCCATTACCCAAGGTAAAGCCGAAATGTTCATCGATTTTGAAAATAGGTTAACGCTTTTTAACACTCAAATCCTATGTGTCTTTTATAGGGACATGATTCTCTGGCCGGAACTTAGACAATTAGTAAAGGCACTCACTGGTTGGGATTATACCCAGATAGAACTTGAAGAGATTGCCAATAAGATTGTAACTTTAACAAAGATGTTTAATATCCGCGAAGGTGCGACAAGGGAACAGGATACACTGCCGAAACGGATGTTTAGGGAATCGCTGAACGAGGGCAGGGATACTATCACAGTTGGAGAACTAGACTTTATGCTCGACGAATATTACGAATTAAGAGGGTGGGATAGTCAAGGGCGATGTTAAATAGACTATTGCATTTGCTAAGAGAGATTGGCATCAACTAAGATAGCCACCAACTATGGAGTCAGTCCGCAGCTCATGGCTGGAACCGCCAGTAGCTACGTCAGTAACTAAAGCGTCTATGGATACTGGTGTAGTCTTTAAAACTAGATTAGATATCAGTGGCTCAACCTATGCGAGATTTGCAGAAAGATAACAATGGTTACAAAAGTAGAAGTCATTACGGTCATGTAGTAATTAAGGAGCTTGATTCGTGAAATTAGTTTGTTTAGGAGACAGTTTAACTTATGGATACAAAGTTAAGCTGTCTGAAACCTGGCCTTCGTTAGTAAAGCAGAAGTTAAATATTGAAGTTGTAAATAAAGGGATAAATGGCGATACAACTGGGGGCATGTTAGGACGATATAGCTTCGACGTGATGAGTGAAAGCCCTTCCCATGTAATTATAATGGGTGGTGGAAATGATTTGATTTGGGGAGTACCCCTTTCGGTCGTTGAAGCTAATTTGGTTGCTATGGTTCAGCAAGCTCTTCATAATCAAATAGTTCCTATAATCGCTATACCCATTCCTTTTTCTGTTATAAAAACAAAAAAATATTGGCCCTATGTGAGTAATTTTGACGTAATTAATCAAAATATCAAAGAATACCGAGAGTGGATTCTGACTTTCACTAAAAATTTCTCAGTACATGTTTTAGATTTTTACGAACTTTTTATTGATTACCAATGCAATGTTCGGCACGATCTTTATAGTGACGGAATTCATCCGACAGCAAACGGTAACAAAATAATGAGTGATATAGTAGTACAAAAGTTTATTATGGAATTTGGAATTTTAAACAACATCTAATGCAAGCAGGCCAGATATTCGGCTATTTGATGAAGATTAGTTGGCAATATATGCGGTAGTCTTTCTCCTTTAATAAGCCAATTCAGCTATAATTCCTTTGCCGAATATATGTGTAGAGTTCCGCCTCCCTTCTTAGGGTTTTGGGCAATATTTGGTGCAGTAGTCATATCTGCTGGGATTTTGAGAGCCATCGAAATTAGACATAAAAGGAATAAAAGACAGGGCAAATTTTGACTTTTTAGTTCCTGACTGACATTCTTCTAAACCAGACAAGAAACAAATAGTGCAGGTTGTAACTTAACCAAGATTTTAAAACGTTTTCAAGAAGCCTTAGAAAAAGACGGCTCATTAACCAGTGAATTTCCAACACTTAGCCTATAAGAATGTGGTGGGGACGCGTCGGGATTACGTGGGACGCCAGTACGCTAATTAAGCCGGTTGCTTTCAGCGGGGTTCAACCCGTCGGGGAAAGTCCAGCCGCCAGGCAAAATTTTGGCGGCTAAAGTGGATTGAGAGTGGAGACATGAAAAAGACTAAGACGAGCAAGAAGCAATCATTAAAGAAGTGTCAATTTGAATTATCATTCCTATAAAACATCCATAGGGAGTGCTAGGTGCGTGACTGCGCCTGACCACATTTTGACCACGAAATCATGTTAATTTTGTAAAATTACTATCAATATGTGTAAACACTGACATTCAAAAATCCTTTAAAGGTGAGCATTTTATACCATTGTAAAGATTGTTATAGCTTATGACACCATGGGCGGCATGATGTAAGGTTGTCCTGAAACAATTGGTATCAGGGAGCTTACATTGTTACAACCCCTATTCTTTTCTTAAGGCAAAGGGTGTCCATAATGGGTGAAGTTATAGGAGCATTGAATGTTATTTAAGCATTAAGGAATTGAGTAAATATTTACAGATAAATTATGCTAAAGCAAGAAGCCTTGCCGAGGATCCTGCTTTCCCAAAATCATATTTGGAGAAAGAAAAGTTTTTCCTAAGGATCAGGTATTGGCATGGATGGATAAAAGGCCATTGCGCTTAAAGGAGTCTTTAGTGGAAAAAGTTGTGGAAACCTCTGCGATACAGTATTATACGGAAAGTGCATGTGTATAGTTACGTGTATAGCTACGCGATAAAAAACTGTAATGTTCTTTAATAAAAATTAAAAAAGGTACCAGTTGTCATGGTGCCTCAAACCCGCATAGATAACGAGGGTTCTAAGGTGAAAAGTTACGGTTCAACAACGACAACCATGTCCTTAAAGTGGGATTTACAGCTCCCGGTATTGAAGGTCAGGCTGATGCTATCAGTTCTGCCCAGACAAAAGCGGGACTATAGCCAGAAACGATCACTTATATTGAAGCCCATAGAACAGGGACAACTTTGGGTGATCCTATCGAGATTGAAGCTTTAAGGAAGGTCTTTGAAAAGGAAACCAATAAAAAAGGGTTTTGTGCTATCGAGGTCATGGATCTCCTTATCGAAAAGAATATTTTTGATCTTTCCGACGGCGACCTCGTCGCCAAAAGGGATGCAAAAATCATAGAAACAGTGACTGAGGATATTTTCGACGCCTGTCGCCTAAATTGTTTTGATATCGGCGCAAACCCGATAAAAGCCCAGTCCATACCCCGAATTGAATAAGCCAAACCGAAAAATGGCGGCCGGATGAAAGCATCTTCAAACCGGCCGCCATTT
>Ga0209347_1000597_pt1 | contig 84566 bp, 87 predicted proteins | sample AutmiccommuBRH23_FD_187382 | JGI IMG/M metagenome (GOLD analysis project Ga0209347, IMG submission 187382) | Deep subsurface microbial communities from Mt. Terri, Switzerland - Autotrophic microbial communities BRH/23 (SPAdes) (version 2) | ecosystem: Environmental > Aquatic > Deep subsurface >...
CGCGAAGCGGGGGAGGGACAGGGAGGGGCCGCCGCACGAATTTATGAAAGCCGCTTCCTTGATGCGGCGTCCGCCTATGGCGCGCCCCCGATCACAGACGCTCGCGCCGGCCGTTCAACACATCCGCCTCGCGCAGATCGAGTTCGCGCTCGATGCGGCGGCGGGCTTCGTCCTTGAGCGCGCCCGCGCGCAGCATGCCGTTGATCGCGTCGCGCTCAGCGGCGATCAGCTGCAATTCGATCTCGTCATAAAGCGCGGTGAGCGCGCGGCGCTCTTCCTCCGTGTCGCATTTCATGCGGATGCGCGACAGGAAATAGTCCTGTTGGGCGCGAAACGACAGCATCGCCTCTTCCGGAACCTCCTGCGCGGCGACTAACGCCGCCAATCTGGCGGTGGAGTTCTCTATGGCGCGGCGGCGCGCCCGAATTTCCTCCGCGCGGTCGAGAAGGCGCTCCTCCTTCCCGGTTTTGGCGAGCCCGAGCTTGCGAATGACCCAGGGCAGCATCGCGCCTTGGAAGACGAGCGTGACCATCACGACGCAGAAGGCGAGGAAGAAGATGGCGTCGCGATAGGGAAAGGGCTCGCCCTGCGCCGTCGCGATCGGGATCGCGAGCGCGGCGGCGAGCGAAACGATTCCGCGCACGCCGGTGAAGGACGTGATGAACGGCCATTGCCAAGGCGGCGCCGGGCGGCGGCGCGCGAACGCAGGGATGAGCCATCGCGGCAGATAGGTGAGCGGAAAAATCCAGACGAAGCGCGCGACGATCACGGCGAGCGAAACGATCGCCGCCGAGGCCGCCAGATCGTAAAGCGAGTGATTGTGGATGCGTGCGAAAAGCGCCTGCGCCTGCAGGCCGGTGAAAAGAAAGACCAAGCCTTCGATCAGATAGATGAAGAAGTCCCAGAAGAACACGCCCTGCAGACGCGTCGCGGCGCTGATCAGCCGGGGTCCGTTCCAGCTGATATAAAGGCCGGTCGCCACGGTCGCGATGACGCCGGAGCCGCCGAGATGCTCGGGCGGCCAATAGGCGAGGAACGGCGTGATCAGCGACAGCGTGATTTCGATGCGCGGATCGCGCATGAAGCGACGCAGCCGCAACATCGTCCAGCCGACGCCGACGCCCCACACAATCTCCGAAACGATGATGATCGTGAAGGTTTCGCCCGCCTGCGCCAGCGAAAAGGAGCCGACGCTGACCGCCGCCACCGCGAAGCGATAAAGAACCAGCGCCGTAGCGTCGTTGGCGAGGCCTTCGCCTTCCAGAATGACAAGGATGCGCCGGGGCAGCTGCATGCGGCGGGCGATGGCGAGCGGCGCGAGGGCGTCGGGCGGCGAGACGATCGCGCCGAGCACGAAACCAACCGCCCAGGGCCAGCCGAGCAACCAATTCGTCGCCGCCGAAACGGCGATGGCGGTGAAGACGACGCAGCCGACCGCGAGCAACAGGATCGGCTGCAGGTTGTATTGGAACTCCCGCCAGCTCATGGCGACCGCCGCGGTGTAGATCACCGGCGGCAGAACGAGGAGCAGCACAAATTGCGGCTCGAGCTCGAAGGGCGGCACGCCGGGCGCCAGCGCGATCAGCACCCCCGATGCGACAAGCAGGATGGGCGAGGCGACCCCCAGGCGCGACGCGACGAAGGCGACGAAGGCCACCACCGCCAGAAGAAACACGAGCGTTTGCAGACCCGCGATCATGCGCTCACCTCTTTCGACGGCGCTTGCGCAAAAGCGCGCCGGCCGCCGCGGCTGAAGCGAGGCCTATAGCTTGCGCAGCGCCACTTCCTCGATGCGATGATCGGCGTCCTTGGTCAGGATAAGACTCGCCCGCGGGCGGGTCGGGGCGATGTTCAGGCGCAAATTCTCAAGATTGATGCGGGTCCATATGTCTTTCGCAACCCGCATCGTCTCCTCTTCATTGAGATTCGCATATACGCGAAAATAGGATTTTGGATCGCGGAACGCCGTCTGCTGGAGCCGCCGGAAACGCTCCACATACCATCGCTCCAGCACGTCGTCGGGGGCGTCGAGATAGACCGAGAAATCGAAGAAGTCGGAGACGAAGGGAATTTCGCGTCCGTCGCGCAAACGCGGCGCCAGCAGAACATTGACGCCTTCGACGATAAGAATGTCGGGCCGGTCGACGCAGGATTCTTCGCCTTCGACGACGTCATAGGTCATATGGGAATAGACCGGCGCGCAGACGTTACGCCGCCCCGCCTTCACGTCAGACAAAAAACGCAGCAGCGATTTGTTGTCATAGCTTTCCGGGAAGCCCTTCTTGTCCATGAGCCCTTCGGCTTCGAGGACCCTGTTTGGCAAAAGGAAGCCATCCGTGGTGACGAGCTCCACCTTCGGCGTGTTCGGCCAGCGCGACAGCAGCGCGCGCAGCACGCGCGCCGTCGTGGATTTGCCGACGGCGACGGAGCCGGCGACGCCGATGATATAGGGAACCTTGCCGTCTTCCGCGCCGAGAAAGCGCTGCGTGGCTTTGAACAGGCCCTGCGTCGCCGCGACGTAGAGCGCGAGCAGACGCGACAGCGGCAGATAGATTTCGATGACTTCTTCGAGCGAGATCGGATCGTTGAGCGATTTCAGCCGGGTGAGATCGTCGAGGGTCAGCGTCAGCGGCGTATCGGCGCGCAGCGACGCCCATTCGGCGCGGGTAAAGTGCCGGTAGGGCGAAAGAATTTCGCTGTTGGGGACGAGCTCCGCCGCTGTCATTCCGTCGCTCCGCGAGCCGCCTTCTCCGCAAGCCCGGACTGTTTGGTGCGCCGCTCCAATTCGCGCAAGACCTCGTCCAGCTGGACGTCGCCCGCTTCGAGCATGACAAGAAGATGATAGAAGGTGTCGGCGGCTTCATTGATGAGCGCCCCGCGTTCGCCCTCCATGGCCGCGATCACCGTTTCGACCGCTTCTTCGCCGAACTTCTTGGCGATGCGCGGCATTCCGGCGTCGAGCAGCGTCTTCGTGTAGGAGGTCGAGGCGCTGTCGTGGCGCCGCGATCTGATGAGCGCGGCGAGATCGTCGAGCGTGAAACTCATGACAGCCCCCTTCCCCAACCCTCCCCCGCTGCGCGGGAGAGGGAGCAGGCTCGGCGCTCGATATTGAAACCGCAAGCGCCGATCGCTTGCGCCGTGTCATTCCCTGCAGGCCGAAGGCCTGACCGGGAATCCAGAGCCAATTCAAGAATGCGGGTCTTGCTCTGGATTCCCGATCGCGCGCGTTGCGCGCGTCGGGAAAGACATCCGAGCCGTTCAATAGCCATCATCACGCCGCCTCCAGGCCGTCGAGGCGCATCGGCAGCCCCGCCGCCCTCATGTGCAGCTTCGCCTGCGGAATCGAAAATTCGCCAAAATGGAAGATCGACGCCGCGAGCACGGCGCTCGCATGGCCTTCCCTGACGCCGGCGACGAGATGGTCGAGCGTTCCGACGCCGCCCGATGCGATGACCGGCACATGCACCGCGTCGGCGACGGTCCGCGTCAGCGCGATATCGAAGCCGCTCTTCGTGCCGTCGCGATCCATCGAGGTCAGCAGGATTTCGCCGGCGCCGAGGTCGGTCACCTGGCGCGCATAGTCCACGGCGTCGATCCCCGTCGCGCGCCGCCCGCCGTGGGTGAAAATCTCCCAGCGGCCCTCGCCGACGCGCTTGGCGTCGATGGCGACGACGATGCATTGCGCGCCGAATTTTTCCGCCGCTTCGCGAACAAAGCCGCGATTGGCGACGGCGGCGGAATTGATCGAGACCTTGTCGGCGCCGGCGAGCAGCAGATTGCGGATATCGTCCAGCGTGCGCACGCCGCCGCCGACGGTCAGCGGCATGAAGCAGGCTTCCGCCGTGCGCTGCACGACATCGAGCAGAATGCCGCGGTTTTCATGACTGGCAGTGATGTCGAGAAAGCAGAGTTCGTCGGCGCCAGCGGCGTCATAGGCGATGGCGCATTCCACCGGATCGCCGGCGTCGCGCAAATCGACGAAATTCACGCCCTTGACGACGCGTCCTTCTTTTACGTCCAGGCAGGGAATGACGCGGGCTTTGAGCATCAGGCGGCTGGCGCCAGAGTTTCCGCTTCGCGCAGATAGCTCCAGAATTTGGGCGCCATATTACCCGCGCGCGCAGCCTCCGTAACATCCGCGAGGAAAAACTGTCCTTCCCCTATCGGACCTGACTTCAGGCGCTCGGTGAGCCCCTCCACGTTCTGCGCGGTCTTTAAGAACAGGATGTTTCCATCCAGAGCATAGAGGCCGTCGCCTTCGTCTAGGACGCGAGCGATCGGCTTGGCGTCCGTCAACGCCCAAGCCGCGTCAGGCGAGAAAACGAGGATATACACCTTACGAGTCATCGCTTTTGCTCCCAGGGTTGGGTTCGATTTCGAGCCGCGGCGCTTCGTTGACAACCTCCACGACGTCACTATCCGCCTCTTTCCTATAGAGTATTTGCATGGCTTGGTGGCGCAGCAAATACTCTTCGGACTGGAGACGGTCAGGGTCTTTGAAAAGAAAGACAAAGTAAGAAATAATTGTCACAAGCACTGGAACAGCGCCTAATGCGGCCAGCGCGTATTTCAGACCTACGTCATCGCGGAAAAAATACGCCGCGAGCAAACTCGTCGGAAAGACAACCGCCGTGGTCCAAAGCATGGGATTGAGCGCGTTTCGCACGCGCACGATTCCAGCGCGGGAAGTGAAATTTCCGATTGCGTCGCCGGGCCTCAAGACGGCTGCGCCTCCTTCGCCGTTCGGATCATCGCCAGCGCCTGCGCAGGATCAAGCCTGCCATCGTAAAGCGCCCGCCCGGTGATGGCGCCGGCGAGCTTGCGGCAATCGGGCTGCAGCAATCGCTCCACGTCGGCGAGCGACGCGAGGCCGCCCGAGGCGATGACGGGAATCGTCAAGGCGTCGGCGAGCGCCAGGGTCGCCTCGATATTGAGGCCGGTCAAAACGCCGTCGCGCGAGATGTCGGTATAGATGATGGCGCTCACGCCTGCGTCTTCGAAGCTCTTGCCGAGATCGAGCGCCGACATGCGCGTGGCGCGCGCCCAGCCGTCGACGGCGACGAAGCCGTTCTTGGCGTCGACCCCGACGGCGACGCGGCCCGGGTGAAGGCGCGCCGCCTCGCGCACGAAAGACGGGTCTTTGACGGCCGCCGTGCCGATGATGACGCGCGCAACGCCTTTGTCCAACCAGCAGGACAGCGTGCGCATGTCGCGAATGCCGCCGCCAAGCTGCACGGGGATCGTCAGCGCGGCCAGAATGGCCTCGACCGCCTCGGCGTTGCGCGGCGCGCCCGCGAAGGCGCCGTCGAGATCGACGACATGCAAATATTCGAAGCCGACCCGCTGGAAGGCGCGCGCCTGCTCCGCGGGATCGTCGCTGAACACCGTCGCGCGATCCATGTCGCCCTGGGCGAGGCGCACGCACTGCCCTTCCTTCAAATCGATTGCGGGAAACAGGATCACGGTCGCCACCTAAGGAAATTGCCGATCAACGCTAGGCCCAGCCTCTGGCTTTTTTCGGGATGAAACTGCACGCCGACAAGATTGTCGCGCGCCACGGCGGCCGTGAGCGGCGCGCCATAGTCGGTCGTCGCCAGAAGATGTTCCGGCGCAGCTGGCGTCAGTTGAAACGAGTGCACGAAATAGGCGTGCAATCCGCGCTCTCCCGTCGGCACGCCGGCAAACAGCGGATGCTCCCGGCTCAGCGTCAGCGTGTTCCAGCCCATATGAGGGATTTTCAACGCGGGATCGGTTGGCGCGATCGCCGCGACGTCCCCCGGAATCCAGCCGAGCCCCGGGGTTTCGCCATGCTCGAGGCCGCGCGCGCCCATCAGCTGCATCCCGACGCAAATGCCGAGGAACGGCCGGCCGCGGCCGATGACCGCCTCTTGCAAGGCGGCGTCAAGGCCCTCAATCGCCATCAGACCGCGGCGGCAATCGGCGAAGGCGCCGACGCCAGGCAGGACGATGCGCTCGGCGGCGCGCACGACGTCAGGATCGCTGGTGACGCAGATTTCATCGCGCTGCCGCGACTCGCGGGCGGCGCGCTCCAAGGCTTTCAAGGCGGAATGCAGATTGCCCGACCCATAATCGATGATCGCGGTCGTCAAGGAGCGGGCTCCCTAGCGACATCGTCTTTCGCGATCGGCTCAGAAGGGCGATGGCGGTGGAAATAGGCCGCCTCCGCTTCGTCGAGGTCCTCGCCAATGACGAGATCCTGCTCGACATAGCCGCGCCGCGCCAAACTCCAGGCGACCAAGCGCCCGCCCTCGAAACCAAGCCAAACGCCGAGCGCCAGGGTCAACCAGGACAGGGCGTCGCGCGAAATACGCAGCTTCCAGCCGATAAGCGCGATCACGACCAGCAGCAGCGTCCATAGCGCGGCGGCGAGCCAGGCCCGGCGCCAGGCGAGCCAGAAGGGACCGAAAAAGAACGCCGGCCAGGAAAAGCCGTCACGCAGAAACACGATCTTCTCCGACGCGGGAAGCTGGCCCGGCGCCGTTTTCGGAAGATGAACAGTGAATATCGCCATCGGCCGTCCCTCGTCGGCGTCACGCGCCTTCTCAGGCGGTGAGCGTTCCCTTGGTGGAAGGCGGCTCGCTCTGCGTCCGGCGCGGGTCGATCGCGACCGCCTTGCCGAAGGCGCGGGCGAAGCCCTTGAAGGCGCTCTCGGCGATATGGTGGCTATTGACGCCGCGCAGGCATTCGACGTGCAGCCCGACGCGGGCGTGAACGGCAAAGGCCTGGAAAAACTCGCGCATCAGCTCGGTGTCGAAGCCGCCGATCAGCTGCGCCGGAAAGGCGACCTCGTAAACGAGAAAGGGGCGGCCCGACACGTCGACGACGACTCGGGTCAAGGCCTCGTCCAGCGGCACATGAGCGTCGCCGTAGCGGGAGATGCCTTTGCGATCGCCGAGCGCGCGATCCACCGCCTGGCCGACGGCGATGCCGACGTCCTCGACCGTGTGATGGCCGTCGATGTGAAGATCGCCCTCGGCGCGCACCGTGAGGTCCAGCGGCGCGTGACGGGCGATCTGGTCGAGCATGTGATCGAAAAACCCGATCCCGGTCGATATGTCCGAGCGGCCCGCCCCGTCGAGGTCGACGGCGACGGCGATCCTGGTTTCCTTGGTGTTGCGCTCGATCGTCGCGCTGCGCATTGCTTGCCTTTTCTTGGGCCCTGCCGGCGGTTCCGGCGAGTTCGGCCGCAAGCGGCCAGCTTGTAGCAATTACCTCTGGGATTGGCCACAGGAACCGCTTGTGCGTCAAGAAGATGCGAGATGCGCGCCAACTCTGGTCTTTTTGGACCGGCGATTCGCCGCATGAGACGATGCTGGCTCCTATAACGGCGTAGAATTCTCCCCGGCGCGCAACCACGGCAATAGCCTTGGCGCCAGATGACCCTTATGCCTGCCCGCGTTGCGAAAAGCGGAATCGGATTATTTCGTATAAAGGCGCGCCCACAACTTGAGGAATCAATCAAATCATCTGCATGGGGCGATTCCGCCCAATGCCGCGTGATCCAGGAAGCTCCAAAACATGCGTTGCACATTCCCTCTCGCGCTCATCGCGGCGCTCATGGCCATCCAAGCGGCCGCAGAGCCTTTCCAGGACGGCTTTGTTGCACGCGTCGAGGCGCTGGCGCTGATGCAGACGCTCAACGCCGCCTTGCTTGCAAGCCGCAGCGCGACGGCGACGCTGGAAAAATGGTGCGCCGATCACAAGATGTCGGCGGAGCCCAAAATCTTCGCGCGCCGCGTCGCGGGCTTTGACAAGCCGCCAAGCGACGAGACTCGCCGGCGGCTCGACGTCGGCGCCAAGGAGCCGGTGAGATACCGGCGCGTGCAGCTCGCCTGCGGCGACCATGTGCTCTCCGAAGCGGATAATTGGTATGTGCCCGGGCGGCTGTCCAATGACATGAACCGCGCGCTGGAAACGACGGAAACGCCCTTTGGCAAGGCGATCGCCCCGCTTCAGCCCTTCCGTCGCACGGTCGACATGAAGCTGCGCTGGTCGCCGCTGCCCGAGGGCTGGGAGCTCTCCTCGCCAGCCGCCCTTCGCGAACAGGCCGGCGGCGCGCTTTCGTTTCCGCATGATCTGTTCGAACACACGGCGGTCGTTTACGCGCAGGACCAGCGTCCCCTCTCCGAGGTGCACGAGACCTACACCCGCGAGGTTTTGGATTTTCCCGCACCGCCCGCCGAGCCGTCGCGCAAGTGAGTCTGTTAGGGAGCCGAAGCGCGACCTCGCTGCGCCCCCGCCGCCCGCACTTGCTCAAAAGCCCGCCGAACCTTACATCGGCTGCACATCTCTGGCTGGATGAGGCGAATGGATAGCGAACAACACCGCTCGGCGGCCATGCATGCGACGACCATCATCCTCGTCAAGAAAGCCGGAGAAACGGTGATCGCCGGCGACGGCCAAGTCAGCCTCGGCCAGACGATCATGAAGGGCAACGCCAAGAAAGTGCGCCGTCTTGGCAAGGGCGACGTGATCGCCGGTTTCGCCGGCGCCACCGCCGACGCCTTCACGCTCTTCGAACGGCTTGAATCGAAGCTTGAGCAATATCCCGGACAATTGATGCGCGCCTGCGTCGAACTCGCGAAGGACTGGCGCATGGATCGCTATCTGCGGCGCCTCGAAGCGATGATGCTTGTCGCCGACAAGAGCGTCGGCCTGGTGCTCACCGGCTCCGGCGACGTGCTTGAACCGGAAGGCACGGGCGAAGGCGCGGTGGCCGCCATTGGTTCGGGCGGGAACTTCGCGCTCGCCGCCGGACGCGCCCTGCTCGATTCGCCGCTCGACGCCGAAGCCATCGCCCGCCGCGCGATGGTGATCGCCTCCGAGATTTGCGTCTACACCAACCAGAATGTGGTGGTGGAGAAGATTTAGGGCAGTCGGCAATGGGCAATCGGCAGTACAAAATACTGCCGAATGCCGACTGCCTACTGCCTAATGCCGTTCCGAAGGAACCTGCCATGGCCGACTTCTCGCCCCGCGAGATCGTTTCCGAACTCGACCGCTTTATCGTCGGACAAAGCGACGCGAAGCGCGCCGTCGCGATCGCGCTGCGCAACCGCTGGCGGCGGCTGCAGCTTGAAGGTCAGATGCGCGAAGAGGTCCTGCCTAAGAATATCCTGATGATCGGCCCGACAGGCTGCGGCAAGACCGAGATCGCGCGCCGCCTCGCGCGACTCGCCAATGCGCCCTTCCTGAAGGTCGAGGCGACGAAATTCACCGAAGTCGGCTATGTCGGCCGCGACGTTGAGCAGATCGTGCGCGATCTGATCGAGATCGCGATCGTGATGGTCAAGGAGCGCCGCCGCAAGGACGTGCAGGCGCGCGCGCAACAGGCCGCCGAGGAGCGCACGCTCGATGCGCTGGTCGGGCCCGCGGCCTCGCCCGGCACGCGGGAAACGTTTCGACGCCGCCTGCGCGCGGGCGAACTCGACGATAAGGAAATCGAGATCGAGCTGACGCAGTCGGGGCCGTCCATGCCCATGTTCGAACTGCCGAACATGCCCGGCGCGAGCGTCTCCGCCTTTTCGCTCGGCGATATTTTTGGCAAGGCGATGCAGCGCGGCAAGCCGCGCAAGCTGACGGTGAAGGAAGCGCATGCGCCGCTCGTCGCCGAGGAAAGCGACAAGCTGATCGATCAGGAGGCCAGCGTTCGCGAGGCGATCCATGAGGTCGAGAACAAAGGCATCGTTTTTCTCGACGAGATGGACAAGATCTGCGCGCGCGAGGGACGCGGCGGCGCGGATGTCTCGCGCGAAGGCGTGCAGCGCGATCTGCTGCCGCTGATCGAGGGCACCACGGTCGCGACGAAACATGGGTCGGTCAAGACCGACCATGTGCTGTTCATCGCCTCTGGCGCTTTCCATGTGGCGAAGCCTTCCGACCTCCTGCCGGAACTGCAGGGACGCCTGCCGATTCGCGTCGAGCTCGCTTCGCTCAACGAAGACGACTTCCGCCGTATTCTCACCGAAACGGAGGCTTGCCTGACGAAGCAATATTCCGCGCTGCTGGGCACGGAAGGCGTGACGCTCGAATTCGCGCCCTCGGCGGTCGAAGCCATCGCCAAGGTCGCCGTGCAGGTGAACACCTCCGTCGAGAACATCGGGGCGCGGCGCCTGCAGACGGTGATGGAGCGCGTGCTCGACGAGATCAGCTTCTCGGCCTCCGACCGCGCCGGCGACCGGATCGTCATCGACGGCGCCTATGTCGAGGAGCATATCGGCGATCTGGCGAGGAACAGGGATTTGAGCCGGTTTATTTTGTGAGCGCGTTCATTTCGATCAAGCGAGGTCTTTCAGCCGTGCAACGAGCGTCATCGGATCGGCGGGGGATTCTATAAATCCGTGGCGCATGTAAAAGCGTTTGGCCTCTGGCGAAATCGCATGCGCCAAGAGTCCCGCGACGCCGCCAAATTGCGCGGCGGCCGCAGTACGAATGACGGCGTCGCGTAGAAGCAATGAACCGAGCCCGCGTCCTTGTTCGGCGCGATCGACCGCGAGTCGGCCAAGAATGAACACAGGGATCGGGTCCGGCATATTGCGACGCAGGCGTCCGGGCGCTTCATGCGACGCGACGCCGCCAGCGGCAAGCGCATAATAGCCGACGACCCTCTCACCGCGACAGACGACGAATGTCCGCGAGGCGCCGCTGATCTGATTGACGCGAGCGCGTCGGCGCAGCCAGTCGTCCAGCGATCTTTCGCCGCTCTCGAACGCATCGACGATATGACAATCGGCAAGAGCCCTCGGCGCCGCGAGCGGCGTCAATTCTCCCACGGCGCTTTCAAATTCATGAGCGCCCGTAGCCGTTCGTTCGGCTTCGCAGGCGCGTCGAAAAGCTTGCGGAAGCGGTCGAACGTCTTGCCGTCCACAACGATGAGACGGTCGTCGAGTAGCGTTTCATGCGCGGCCCGGCGCGCCGCTTCCACCATGAACTCGGTGCGCGTCTTGCCGGCCGCCTTCGCCGCCCGGTCGATGATGTTGCGGTCTTCCGGCGCCATGCGCAAATTGATGAGCCCCCGCCGAGCGCCCTCGCTTTGCTTCGTCGCTTGAGCCATCAGAAATCTCCGTCCCGGCCATATGCAAGCTGTAAAGACAATGTGTATCGAACCCTCCGATGCGGGTCAATTGCGCTTTCCGCGCTCTTGCGCCAACCCCCGCTTCTCGCCATAAGACCGGCCAAACCCAAAACCCTTGGCCAATCCCATGTCCACCTTCCCTCAGCGCGTCTTCTCGGGCGTGCAGTCCACCGGCAATCTACATCTCGGCAACTATCTCGGCGCGATCGTCAAATTCGTCGAGCTGCAGAGGACCTTCGACTGCCTCTATTGCGTCGTCGACCTGCACGCCATCACGGTGCCGCAGGACCCGATCGCGCTGAAGGCGAACACGCGCGAGATCGCCGCCGCCTTCATCGCCTGCGGCATCGACCCCAAAGAGAACATTGTCTTCAACCAGAGCCAGGTGCCCGAGCACGCCGAGCTCGCCTGGGTGTTGAATTGCGTCGCGCGCATCGGCTGGCTCAACCGCATGACCCAGTTCAAGGACAAGGCCGGCAAGGACCGCGAGAACGCCTCCATGGGCCTGCTCGATTATCCGGTGCTGATGGCCGCCGATATTTTGATCTATCGGGCGACGCATGTGCCGGTCGGCGACGACCAGAAGCAGCATCTCGAACTGGCGCGCGACATCGCGCAGAAGTTCAACAACGACTTCGCGGAGTCGATCGCGCGCAACGGATTAGGCGAGGCTTTCTTTCCCCTGCCCGAGCCGCTGATCTCCGGCCCGGCGACGCGGGTGATGAGCCTGCGCGATGGCACGAAGAAAATGTCGAAGTCGGACGCTTCCGATTATTCGCGCATCAACCTTTCGGACGACGCCGATCAGATCGCGCAGAAGGTGAAGAAGGCCAAGACCGACCCCGACGCGCTGCCTTCAGAAGAAAAGGGGCTCGAAGGGCGCCCGGAAGCCGACAATCTCGTCGGCATTTTCGCGGCGCTTTCAGGACGCGGCAAGGCGGATGTGCTCGGCGAATTCGGCGGCGCCAATTTCTCGAGTTTCAAGAGCGCGCTGGTCGATCTCGCCGTCGCCAAGCTCGCGCCGATCACCGACAGGATGCGCCGCATTCGCGAGGATGAGAGCTATGTCGACGGCGTGCTGCGCGACGGCGCCGAACGCGCCCGCGCCATCGCCCGCGAGAATATGAATGCGGTGAAAGACATTGTGGGATTTTTGCGTTAGTCCTGAGTTACACGGAATCCTGACAATCAGTTCACATGTCATTCCCGGCGGACCGCAGGTCCGACCGGGAATCCAGAATCAATCCATGAGTTTTGGCCTTGCTCTGGATTCCCGATCGCTCGCTTCGCGAGCGTCGGGAATGACACAAGCTGTCCCCTCAAAAGACACCAGTTCGACTTTCCGCTCGATCAGCGCTTCCAATTTCTCGCCGAGCGAGCGCGTCAGGCTTGGGTCCGCCGCTCGCCCAGTCGAGCAATTCCACTGTGTGCAGCACGGGAATCGCCATCCCCGACCTGATCTGAACGATGCAACCGATATTGCCGGCCGCGACAATATCCGGCGCGACGCTCTCGACATTCGCGACCTTTCGGGACCGCAGCGCCCCCGCGAACTCTGGCTGCAGCACATTATAGGTTCCCGCCGAGCCGCAGCAGATGTGACCCTCCGGAACGGCGACGACCTCAAAGCCGGCGGCGGCCAGCAAGGCGACGGGCTCTTGCGATATCTTCTGTCCATGTTGCAGCGAACAGGCCGAGTGATAGGCGACGCGACGTTTCGGCGCCTCCCCTGAAGGCGCGAAGCCGATCTCATGCAGAAGCTCCGTCACGTCTCTCGTGATCGCCGAGATGTGCGCCGCCCTGTCCGCGAGAGCCGGGTCGTTGCGGAACATATGGCCATAGTCCTTGACGCTCGTTCCGCAGCCCGAGGCGTTGACGACGATATGATCCAGTGCGCCGTTTTTAATTTCGCGCCACCAGGCGTTGATATTCGCGCGCGCAAAGCGCAGCGACTCGTCGACCTTGCCGAGATGATGCGGCAGCGCCCCACAGCAGCCGGCGCCTTTTGCGACGACGACCTCGACGCCGTGACGCGTCAACAGCCGTATCGTCGCTTCATTGATCGACGTGTCGAGAACCGTCTGCACGCAGCCGCTCAGCAGCGCGACGCGCATCTTGCTCGCGCCCTGCGCGGCGAACGCTTGCGGCGCGTCTACGCGGGAAACAGGCGGGACCCGTGCCGGCGCCAACGCCAGCGCCGCCGCGAGCCGTCGCGGCAGAACGCGCGCCAGGGGGCGCAACGCCGCCGCGACGCGCAACAGCGGGCGCGCGAGCGACGGGCGCGGCAGGATAGAGGCGAGCGCCGCGCGCATGGCGCGCTCCAAAAAGGGCCGCGCATATGTCTTTTCGATATGCGCGCGCGCATGGTCAACGAGATGCATGTAATGCACGCTCGAAGGGCATGTCGTCATGCAGGAGAGACAAGAGAGACAACGATCGATATGAAGGGCCGTGCGCGCGTCAGCCGCCCGCTCCTTCTCGAACATTTCCTTGATGAGATAGATGCGCCCGCGCGGGCCGTCGAGCTCATCGCCGGTGAGGAGATAGGTGGGGCAGGTCGCCGTGCAAAAGCCGCAATGCACGCAGGCGCGCAGAATCTTCTCCGTTTCCGCTATGTCGGGATCGGCGAGCGCCTGCAGCGAAAAGAACGTCTGCATCGTCTCTTAAAACTCCGCGCGCATGCGGCCGCGCTCCAAAATATGCGCCGGATCGAAGCTTGCCTTGACGCGGCGGGTCAGCGCGGCAAGCGGCGGCGGCTGCGGATGGAAAACCTCGACCCTCGCGCGCGTCTCTTCATCCGCGCGAATGAGCATGGCATGGCCGCCGCTGGCGTCCACCGCGCTGCGCACGACGGCGGCATACGCGTCAGGCGCAGTCTCGAGGCGCAGCCAGATCAGTCCGCCGGCCCAGTCGTAGAAATGCGCAAGCACCGGCGCGCCGGCGCGGCGGATGCGCTCGACGACGGCGAAACCTTCGCTAGGCGCAACGGAAACGCGCCAGATTTGGCCGGCCTTGGCGGCGATGGGCGCGGCGTCGCGCAGCCCTCGCCACAGCGCCGCCGAATCGCATTCATTGAGCGTCTCGAACCGGACGCCATGGCTGGCCAGTCGCGCGACGAGATCATCGCGGCGCGCGGCTACCGAAATCGCCGGACCCTCAAGCCGTATCGCAGCCGCATCGGCGTCTAAGGCCAATGCGGCGCCTGCCGGCAGCATGGCGAGCGCGGAAGGCTCGCAAGGCGTCGCGGTGGCGCGGCGCAGCAGCGCGAGGCTCTCCGCCTCGTCCGCGCCGATCGCCAGCAGCGTGCATTCGGTCTCGGGCTTCGGCAACACCTTGAGCGTGATCTCGGTGAGGAGCGCCAGCGTGCCGTAGGAGCCGCAGACAAGCTTCGAGAGATCATAGCCGGTGACGTTCTTCATCACGCGGCCGCCGGATTTCACCTGCTCGCCGCGGCCGGTGACGCAGCGGAACCCCAGCACATGATCGCGCGCCGCGCCCGCCTTGATCCGCCGCGGCCCGGATGCGTTCACGGCAATCACGCCGCCCAGCGTCGCGCCATCCGTCCGCGCGCCCAAGAGCGGTCCATAGTCCAACGGCTCGAAGGCGAGCTGCTGTCCATGCTGGTCCAATAGCGCTTCAATGTCGCTTAGCCGCACGCCGGCCCCCGCCGAGAGCACGAGTTCGTTGGGCTCATAGAGCGTCACTTCGGACAGCGCCCGCGTCGAAAGCGCCTGCCCCTGCGGCGCGTGGCGGCCGAGCCGCGACTTGGAGCCGCCGCCGAGGATCGCGCAGGAGACGCCCTTCGCCTTTGCCGCGCAAATCGCGTCAACGGCGTCCGCCTCGTCGCGGATATCCAGCCTCGCCGCCACCGACTGCATTCTCAAAATCTCGGCAGATCGGGAAACGGCGTCTTGCCGCCCGAGACATGCATCATCCCGAGCTCGGCGCAACGATGCAGCGTCGGAAACACCTTGCCGGGGTTGAGACGCCCGGCCGGGTCGAAGGCGCATTTGAGCCGCATCTGCTGCGCGAGATCGACCTCGGAAAACATTTCACCCATGAGATCGCGTTTCTCGACGCCGACGCCGTGCTCTCCTGTCAAAACGCCGCCGAGCGAGACGCACAGGCGCAAAATGTCGAAGCCGAGCTGTTCCGCGCGCGCGACGTCGCCCTCTTCGGAAGCGTCATAGAGAATGAGCGGATGCAGATTGCCGTCGCCGGCGTGGAAGACATTCGCGACGCTCAGTCCTCGCGCCTTGGCGAGTTCGTCCATGCCGGCGAGCGCTTCCGGCAGCCGCGCCCGTGGAATCGTGCCGTCCATGCACAGATAGTCGGGGGCGAGGCAGCTTACCGCCGGAAAGGCGTTCTTGCGTCCCGCCCAGAATTGCAGCCGCTCCGCTTCGCTGACTGAGGCCCGTATCGTGGTTGCGCCTTCCTCGCGCGCGATATCCTGCACGACGCCGACGAGATGATCGACTTCGGCCTGCGGCCCGTCGAGTTCGACGATGACCAGCGCTGCGGCGTCGAGCGGATAGCCGCAAGGTTGAAAGCGCTCGACCGCGTGGATCGTCGCCTTGTCCATCATTTCCAGCCCGCCAGGAATGACGCCGCGCGCGATGATCGCGCCGACGCAGCGCGCCCCTGCCGCGACGCTCGCAAAGCCGAGCAGCAGTCCCCGCGCGACAGGCGGCTTTTGCAGCAGCCGCACCGTCACCTCGGTGACGACGCCGAGCAATCCCTCGGACCCCGTCATCAGCCCGATCAGGTCGTAGCCCTCGCTGTCGAGATGCTTGCCGCCAAGCCGGATGAGGTCGCCGCCCATCAGCACGACCTCGAGTCCAAGAATGTTGTTGGTCGTCAGGCCGTATTTCAGGCAGTGAACGCCGCCGGCGTTCTCGGCGACATTGCCGCCGATCGAACAGGCGATTTGCGACGAAGGATCCGGCGCGTAATAGAAGCCCTGCGCTTCGACGGCTTTCGAGATCGCCAGATTCTGCACGCCCGGCTGGACGCGCGCGCAGCGGTTTTCATAATCGATTTCGAGGATTCGATTGAATTTGGACATGCCGAGAAGAATGCCGTCCTCGAGGGGCATCGAGCCGCCGGACAGCGACGTGCCCGCGCCGCGGGGCACGACCTTGACGTTCATTTCGGCGGCGAGCGCCATAATGGCGCGCACCTGTTCGACGCTCTGCGGCAACGCCACGACGAGCGGGAGCGCCCGGTACATGGTGAAGGCGTCGCATTCGTAGGCGCGACGCGCGATCTCATCCACGACCAGGCTTTCACGCGGCAAAATGGCGGCGAGACGCGCGATCAGTTCATTGCGCCGGGACATGATCGCCGGTTCAGGCGCCGGCATGAGGAGCGTCATGGACTCGCGCCTCCAATGCGAGCGAGAGCGCTGACGCCGCAGCGTTTCCGCGGGCCGAGCCTCTATGTGCTCAGGGCGGCGCCCTGGGGTTCAATTCGTTTATTCGAGCCCCGCATTGCGCGCAAGCGTCAGCGGCGCCCGTCCTCGCCCCGGCTGTCAAGCTCCGCGTCGAATTACCTTTCCTTAACGATCTCGTGCGGCGGTCGATGTCACGAAGGCCTACCCGCGGTCGCCCGCGAAAAAAGACGGTCCGCGCAAACCCGAGATGACGGAAGTCACTCGACGCGGCGGCGATGTTGCGTCAGAAAAAAGCACAGTCGATGAAAGCTGGCGCACGGAGACGCGGCGCGTGGCGGCGCGAAAACGATCTCCGGCTTTCATTAATCTTCGCATGTTAAGAGTTGGCGTCGATTCCCACGCCGGAGGCAGGCCAAAGGGCAATGACTAAAACCATCCTCATCGTAGAGGATAATGAGCTCAATATGAAGCTCTTCAACGATCTCCTGGAATCAAACGGCCATGCGACGCTGCGCACCAAGAGCGGGCTCGAGGCGCTCGCCCTGGCGCGCCGTCATCGGCCAGATCTGATCCTGATGGACATTCAGCTTCCCGAGATCAGCGGTTTGGACGTCACCCGCATGCTCAAGGGGGACGACGAACTGCGCCACATCCCCGTCATTGCGATCACCGCCTTTGCAATGAAAGGCGACGAGGAAAAAATCCTCGATGGCGGCTGCGAAGCCTATTTGTCGAAACCGATTTCCGTGGCCAAATTCTTGGAAACCGTTAATTCCTTCCTCGCCGACCGAGGCTGAGCGTCGATCGTCGCATGCGTCGACGCCAAGCCGATGCGCCGCGCCAAGTTCTACGGAAAAAAGCGGGGGCGGCGGCCATGCCATCGCGGTCGAGGTGAGCGCAAGGCGCCTTTGGCGGGCTTGCAGGCGACGCGCGGCTGAACTATACACCGCGCGGCGACGTTATGCCGTCCGGCCTCCCCCAAGAGGCGTCCGGAAAAAATGGGGCCATAGCTCAGTTGGGAGAGCGCTTCAATGGCATTGAAGAGGTCGTCGGTTCGATTCCGTCTGGCTCCACCAACGATATCAATTATTTAATCGGACAGTTTTGGCCAGCGCGACTGTTGGCAAGCGGATCATGCCGCCACCGCGGCGTCTAAATGCCCGGCGCCGCTGATCGCCGATTTTCACGCTGAAGACGCCGCTGCGGCGTGGTCTGGTGAGTTGGCTGCGTTACGCCATCACCGGCAGAATCACGTCCCCTGCCATGCGGAGGCGCTAGAAAGGCCGTATTGCGCTGGCGCTGATTGCGGAGCGTTCGCATTCACGCCGCTAACATGGTGCTGACATGGCCCGTCTTTCGCGAACAGCCGGCGGCGCTTTCCTCTCGCCCCTGTCCACGCCGGCGGGGCTCGGCGGCCTTTTCGGCGTAGCGACGCTGACCATGAAACCCGCGCTGTTCCTCGCCTTAGGCTGGGCGGTTTTCGCTCTCGTCTACATTCGCCTTTACGCTGAGCGGCCCGAGGCCTTTGTCGCCGCCGTCACTGCATTTCTCGACGGGCGCGCACTTCCCTTCCCGCTGACGACGCGATCTCGCCCGCCTGAAGGGTACCGAGGTCCTACGGGCGACGCGCGCTGACCTCATCGGCCAGCCGCGCAACCGTCAGCCTGATGAACGGACATTCAATCTCGAAAAGACACCGAGCCTTTTCGAACAACTCCAAGTCGCCCGCGCGTGGCGTGACCGTCAGTTCGCGCCACGCCTCATGCTCATCTGAAACAACGGAGCGTGCCGTTTGGCATGCGCGTGGCCGGATGGCCCGTCCTTCTAAGACACCAATCCTGATTTTGACCGCCGTAGGCGCATGCGCCCCACGCGTTGCGATGCCTGTTCGGACCGCAGCCGCCCAGCGCGAAGGCCGGCGTAACCACCGAAGACAGCGCGGCGGAGAGCGTTGCAGCGACGAGCAGCGCAGCGGACAGTTTTTTCACGGCCACCTCCCTTTTTGCCATTCTCATCAATGGACTCTTTCAGGCTAGCACGGAAAAACTCATCGGCCTATGACGCCGGCCCGGCCGTGGCCTGGGTGAGGTAGCGACTTCCAACGCCCCGCTTTCCATTGAAAGCAGCAGGACGCGCTTGTTCATTTTGTGTTGAGTGCCTTCCCTTGCGATCGCCGTCGGCAGAAATCCCGTGACGAGTCGCGCATCCCCCCATTTTGCAGTGGCGCTATTCCTTGCGCGTGCGTCCCGCAACTTCGCTCCTGACCCATTTCCATAAATCGACGACGCGCGGCTTCGCCCATTCGAAGAACGTCTTGCCGCATTTCCATCCAAGGCGCAGGAGCGCTTTGACGAACTCGACCGCTCGATCGAACCAGGGCAAGAGCGAGCTGTCCGGCGGAATTTTCGCCCGCGCCCAGGCGACCCAATCGCCGACGATCTGCGAGATCGCGCGCCACAACACGCCCCACGGGTCTTCGACTGGCGCGCGCGCGGCTGCATCGCGAAAACGCGCGAATTCGGCGGCGATCTCCGCGCTCTTGCGGCGCTCGTCGTCGAGCTGGCGCGAAAGCTCAGCGACATGCGTGGCTTCCTCCTCCGCGCGGCGTTCAAACGCCTCAGCCCTCTTGGCGTTTTCCTGTGCGTCCAGCACGTCGGCGGCGATTTCCTGCACCGATTCGTCGACTTGAACCGCCATGGCCTCATATTGGGAAAGCAGATTGTCCCGCTGCGTCGTCACATCGCGCAGGAGGGCAAGGAGTTCTTCACGCCCGAGTTTTTCATGTTCGACGGGCGTGTTTGTCTCAGGGATGGGACTGCTCGACAATTGTGCCTCCAGGCGACGCGTCATCCGGTTGCGCCGCCCGAACTCGCGCGATGGCTCGCCGCTGCGACCGCAGTCGTATGGTAACGCGGCCGATCTTGCTGTCCAGCTGTAGCGCCGTGATGCGAATGCGCCAAAACGCCGCTTGCGCGGCAAGGCGCGCCGATCCACGCGCGCCTCTTCATGACTCGCCCGCTCGCTCGCGCCGATGGCGCACCCTGATTCGTAGGCGCGCCGGGCAAGCCAAACAAGCGCGAACAAGTCGCGACGTTAATGCTTTGCTACCGCCATGCGGGATCGGTTCACCCCGGGGCCAGAGACGACTTCCAGGTCGTCGAAACAACCGGCCTGAGACCATGGCTGCCTTTATCGATTTACCGATCGCAAATTCCTGCGTAGCTGTCGTAGTCGAGCTCGCCCTCCTTAGAGGGAACAACGAGAGGCGCAAAAGCCCTTTGATGGCGTCAAGGTTAAGAACTGTCACGCCATTCGCCGCAATCGCCCGATTTCCCATTGGCTCGCCAACGCCGCCTTGGCTTGTTTGGTCGCGGCTACATCACAGTCTTTAGATGCGCGCCACGGCTGGCGGTCGTCGACGAGTCGCGAAACTGGCGTTTCGCGCAGACTTCGAGGTCCTGCCCTGAGACCCTATATGCTCCAAGATCCGGTCGGAAAGGATCGGAGCTGGCTTACCCCGGAGCGCTCAGAATGATTGGACTGGCTTTGACCCCGGACGCCTCGTTTTCCCGGCGCTCTGGCGATTCCTTGGACGTTCGCTTGTTCGAAACGCGCAAGCTTTCACTGGAGCTTACGGCGCCGCTCAGCGCGGAAGACATGGCCGTCCAATCGATGGAGGACGCCAGTCCGACCAAATGGCATCTCGCGCACACGACCTGGTTTTTTGAGACCTTTGTGTTGACGCCCTATTTATCTGGCTATCAGCTCTTCGATGAGACGTTCAACTACTGCTTCAACTCCTATTATGAGTCTCAGGGCGCGCGCCAGCCCAGGCCCAAGCGAGAACTTCTCACGCGGCCGTCGCTCGAGCGCATTCGCGCCTATCGCGAGCATGTGGACTCGGCGCTGGCGAAACTGCTTGCAGGGCAAAATGCCGCGCCGCCGGCCTGCCTCCGCCGAATCGAGGTTGGGATCAACCACGAGCAACAGCACCAGGAGCTGATGCTGACGGACATTCTCTCCCTTTTCGCGGCCAATCCCCTAAGGCCGGCTTACCGGCCCGCACCGCCTCGGGCCGGTTCCGCGCGGCCTGAGCCGGCGCGCTGGATTGAATTTTCAGGCGGCGTTTACCAGATCGGCCATGGGGACGAGGGCTTTGCCTGGGATAATGAAGGGCCGCGTCACGACGCGCTGATCCGTCCCTTCCAGCTCGCCGACCGCCTGGTGACGAATTCGGAATGGCTGGAATTCATCGCCGACGGGGGTTACGAATCGCCCACCCTGTGGCTGTCCGACGGCTGGGCGGCGGCGCAGCGCGAAAACTGGCGCGCGCCGCTGTATTGGGAGCGGCGCGACGGCGAGTGGATGGAGATGTCGCTGGAAGGGCTGCAGACGCTCCGTCTCGATGCGCCGGTCGCGCATGTCAGCTACTATGAAGCCGACGCTTTTGCGCGCTGGTCGGGCAAACGTCTACCGACTGAATTCGAATGGGAGGTCGCGGCGACAGCCTCCCCCAGTCACGGAAATTTTCTGGCGACGGACGAACTGCGTCCTTTACCCGCTGAAAGCAAACCAACTGGCTTGCCTCGTCAGATGTTCGGCGACGTCTGGGAATGGACGCAAAGCGCCTATCTGCCTTATCCGGGCTATCGCGCGCCCCAGGGAGCCTTCGGCGAATACAACGGCAAGTTCATGGTGGGTCAGCATGTGCTGCGCGGCGGCTCCTGCGTGACGCCGCAACATCACGTGCGCGCGAGCTATCGCAATTTCTTCTACCCCCATCAACGCTGGCAATTTCTTGGCCTGCGCCTGGCTGCGGAGGTCGCCTGATGTCAAAAGCGACAGAACGCTCAGCGCCGCTCGCTCGGCAAGCGGACGACTTCGCCGTTAGCGTGTTGGAAGGCCTGTCGGGGCCTCGCAAGAGTCTTCCTTGCCGTTTTTTCTATGATGCGACAGGCAGCGCGCTGTTCGAAGAAATTACGCGGCAACCGGAATATTACCCCACAAAAATTGAGGTTGCGATTCTTCAGGCCAATGCGAAGCAGATGCTCGATGGCGAAGGAGAGGAAACGGTTCTCGTCGAGTTCGGATCCGGCTCCAGCATCAAGACGGAGATACTTCTCCAAGACATGCCGCGGCTGCACGCCTATGCGCCGATCGATATCTCGCAAAGCGCGCTTTTAGATGCTCAGGCGAGGCTGGCGGAGCGATTTTCCGGGCTCAACATTAGGCTGCTCCCGGCTGATTTTTCCTATCCGATCGATCTTCCCGCCGACTTGGCGGCGAGACCCAAATTGGGATTTTTCCCTGGGTCGACGATCGGCAATTTCCGCCCCGCGGAGGCGACGCAATTGCTGGCGGCGATGCGGCGAACGCTTTCGCCCCGTGGGCGGCTGATCATTGGCGTCGATCTGAAAAAAGACGCTCGCCGTCTGGTTGAAGCCTACGACGATGCGAATGGGGTCACCGCGAAATTCAATCTCAATCTGCTGGTGCGCATCAACCGCGAACTTGCGGGAACGTTCGATCTTCGAACCTTCCGCCATGCGGCGGTCTACGATCCCTTCGAAGGGCGCGTGGAAATGCATCTCGTCAGCGCGTTGGATCAGGAAGTCTGGGTCTGCGGCCGAAAATTCCGCTTTCATGCGGCGGAAACGATCCATACGGAGAGCGCTTACAAATACACGATCGAGGAGTTTCGACTTGTCGCGGATGGTGCGGGATGGACGCCGCGGCGGGTATGGACAGACAGCCAAAGCCTGTTCAGCGTACATGAATTGGCGGCGCCTTGATGGACGAAAGCAGGGAATCTCGCGGAAAATGAAGAATGACGGAGGCGAGCGAAACGCATGGCCCACGCCGCCTCTCGATCAGACCGATTTTTTGGGCTAAGCTTCTCCTTCAATTCTGAAAAGTCCTTTCGAAACATGGAGAGTTAGAATGCGACATTCTCTGACGCGCAGACTCCTTGCGGAATTCCTTGGAACTTTTTGGCTCGTGTTCGGCGGCTGCGGCAGCGCGGTGATTTCCGCTGGCTTTCCGCAACTCGGCATCGGCTTTCTGGGGGTGGCGCTGGCCTTTGGGCTCACGGTGCTGACAGGCGCTTACGCCTTCGGCCCCGTCTCCGGCGGTCATTTCAATCCAGCGGTGACGCTCGGCGTCGCGGCAGCGGGCCGCTTCTCCTGGAAGGAGCTTGGACCTTATTGGCTGGTGCAGCTGGCCGGGGCGACATTTGCGGCTTTCGTGCTGCTCAAGATCGCCGAGGGCAATATTGATTTTTCGCTCGCCAACGGATTTGCCGCCAACGGCTATGACGAGCATTCGCCCAACGGCTACACATGGCAGTCTGGCCTTCTTGCCGAAATCGTCCTGACGGCCTTCTTCCTGCTTGTCATCCTGGGAACGACCGAGGGCCGCGCTCCGGTCGGCTTCGCGCCGATCGCCATCGGACTGGCGTTGACGCTGATCCATTTGGTCGACATTCCAGTGACTAACGCCTCCGTCAACCCTGCCCGCTCGACAAGCCAAGCGCTCTTTGTCGGCGGATGGGCGCTGGAGCAGCTCTGGCTGTTCTGGGTTGCGCCGCTAGCGGGCGGCGTCATCGGGGGACTCATTCATCGCTTCACCCTCGCCGACGACTGAGTTCGACGCGCCGCAGAGCTCGCTGCCGCGTCTCGTCCGCGCTTTCATAGGGCGACCCCGGCATGAGGCGTCGGCGCTGCTCGCTTATTGCTGCGCCGCAGCTTTCGCGCGTCCCGGCTCCTCGGCAAACGACGTCGTGTCCCGTTCCAGCCGCTCCAAGAGATCGATCAACAGCTCCGGAAGCGGCTCTCGAAGGACGTCCTCATATGTTTGACGCAACAATTTGCCGATTTGGTCGCCGACCTTTTGGTCCTGCACGTGGGGTCGACGCATACTACACCTCACCATCATCAAACTGATTGCGACCGTCAGCCTCGGTTGCGGCGACAATGTGGGCGAATTGGCGCAGCAGTCCCGTGACGGATGATTTGTAAAATTTGTGGTAAATTTGACGTATCCATTCCCGCCCAAGCCGAACTGCAAGTCCGCTTCGGCGGCAATGGCTTAAGCGCCGCAGCGTTCGCCGCTGGATCTGTTCATCGGCCCCGGCTCACGAGCGCGGGCGCCAGCGCCTGCGGAGTTCCCGCTTCGGGGATGGCGCAAGAAGGTCTCGAAGAACGCATGAGGCGAACCTCCATCCCCTTCCTTCAATAGTGATAGCTTTAGCGACCACAAATGCTAGGTTTAGGTAGTCAAAATCTGTCTTCTCACGCAAAGGATCATCTTATGTGTCAGGCGTGTGGCTATTCCGATGTCGTTCATGCAAGCACAATGCGCCGCAGGGCTTTTGTCTTCGGCGCCGCGACGGCGGGCGCGTTGACGGCCCTCGCAAGCGCGCACGCGAAGGACGGCGACTCACCCAAGGAAGAGGCAAAGCAGAGCAGTCCGCCGCCCAGGCCTGAAAACGTGATGACGCCTGACGATGCATTGGCGCGCCTGATGGAAGGAAATCGGCGGTATCAGCAGGGGGTTTCGAGACGGCACGATTTCATCGCCGAACGCGAGGCGCTCGTCGGCGGACAAAACCCTTACGCCGCGATTCTCAGCTGCGCGGATTCTCGGATCGCGCCGGAATACGCTTTTGACTCGTCGCGCGGGGATCTGTTTGTGGTCCGCGTCGCCGGCAACGTCCCCAATCCGGACAATATCGCGAGCTTGGAATACGCAGTGGCGGTTCTAAAAACGCCTCTTATTCTCGTGCTCGGTCACGAGGCCTGCGGCGCAGTCAGTTCCGCGATCTCCTCGATCCAGGAAAATACGACGTTGCCCGGCCATCTTCCATCGCTGGTGGCCGCTCTGGCGCCCGCGGTCAAGGCGGCTGCGGGGCGACCAGGCGATCCCCAAAAAAATGCGACACTGGAAAACGCCCGGCTCGGCGTCGAGACGCTCAAGACCGCGACGCCTTTGCTGAGCGCCGCATTTAATGAAAAGCGGATCAAGATCGTGAGCGGAATTTACCGCCTGGCCGACGGTCGCGTCGAGCTTTTCACGTGAGGCGAATGCCTAAGCTCATTTGCCGGCGCAGCGTCTAAGATCACGCAAGAATCTGTCGGTCGATCCCGGCGATCGACCTGACGCCAGTCAAGGTCATCGCCACTCGCATGTCTTTGGCGAAAATATCGAGCATGTTCTCGACGCCAGACTGCCCGGCCGCCGCCAGCGCATAGGCGGCGGCGCGCCCGAGCAGGACGCCCTTGGCGCCAAGCGCCAGCATGCGCACGACATCCAAGCCGGACCGAACGCCTGAATCGGCAAAAATCTCAAGATCCCCGCCGACGGCGTCAGCGATCGCCGGCAGAGCTCTGACTGTCGATGGCGCGCCATCGAGCTGGCGTCCGCCATGGTTGGAAACGACGATTCCGTTCGCGCCGAACTTCACGGCGTGGCGCGCATCCTCGGGATCCAATATGCCCTTTAGGATCAAGGGACCCTTCCAAAAATCGCGGATCCATTCCAGATCCGACCAGCTGATCGACGGATCGATGTTTTTTCCCAACCAGCCAATATAGTCCCGCAGTCCGGTCGCCCTGCCGAGATAGTTTGAGATATTGCCAAGATCGTGCGGTCGGCCTCTGATCCCCACGTCAAAGGCCCAACGAGGTCTGGCGATCGCCTGAGCTATCCGCCGCTGCCTGGCGTAAGGCCCTGACAGGCCGGAATGGGCGTCGCGGTAGCGCGATCCATGCACAGGCAAATCTACCGTAAAAACGAGTATGTCCACGCCGGCGCGCTGGGCGCGCTCCAACATGAATTGCATGAACCCGCGGTCCTTAAGGACATAGAGCTGAAACCAGATCGGCGACGCACATTGAGACGCGACTTCCTCGAGCGAGCACACCGAAAGCGTCGACAACACGTAAGGCACGCCCTTATTCGCCGCGGCTTTGGCCGCCTGGACCTCTCCGCGGCGCGCGAACATGCCGCTTAGGCCGACGGGTCCGAGAATCACAGGGAGCTTGGCAGGCTGGCCAAACCACTCCGTCGCGAGATCGAGATCGGAAACATTCTTGAGCACACGCTGTCTGAGGCTCACGGCGCTCAGATCGGCGACATTGGCCTGCAGCGTATGTTCGGCATTCGCCCCGCCATCGATATAATCGAAAAGGAAGCGCGGCAGCCTGCGCTGCGCAGCCCGTCGATAATCCGACGCCGACGAGACGATCATGCGATGCTTCCCGAGACATATGCGCGCCTTGCGCGTCAATCTGCTTTAGCGGAAGGCGCAAGCGATTTACAGCGCGAACACACGGCCTAGGGAGGCCGCGTTGTTCTACCCGGCGGCGCGCAGCTCTGCGACCGGAGCTTGCCGCCGCGCATGAGACTTCAGAATTCTTTGAACGAATCCGAGTTTTTCCTTAACGACCGGCGAGATCACGAACGGATAGATGTCCGGATGCCCCATGGATCGGTTGATATTGTTCAGGGCGAAGGAGATATCGAGCCAGTTCGAGACCATCTCATCGATGTCGGGGTAGGCGTAAGGATCAAAGTCTACGCGCGCGGGCGAGCCGTCATCTCGTCGCACCACGAGGCCAGCGCTGCGGCCGGTTTCGAGCGTATCTATGATATGGAGATAATGCGCGAAAGTTTCCGCGAAATCCTCCCAGGGATGGCACGACGCATAGGCGCTGATGTGGCGGTCCCGCCAATCGGCCGGCGGCCCCTGTTCGTAGTGCCTTTGCAGCGAACTGGCGTAATCCTCCCGTTCGTCTCCAAAGAGCTCACGATAAGGCCAGAGATGCTCCGAGCGCGGCACGATTCGATCCCAGTAATAGTGGCCGATCTCATGCCTGAAATGTCCAAGCACCGTTCGATAGGGCTCCGCCATTTCGGCGCGCATTTTCTCTCGCGTGGGATCGTCCGCCTCCTTTAGGGCGATGGTGATCAGCCCGGAGTCGTGGCCGGTAAGGACAGGCTGCAGCTGGCTGTCCTCGGCCAGAAAATCGAAGACCAGCGGCTGCCCGTCGTTTTCGAAAGCGTTGGGCGCGGGAAGATTCAATCGGATCAAACTGTAAAACAGCCTGCGTTTGGCGGCCTCGATCTTCTGCCAAGCCTCTCGCCGCTTATTATCCGACAAATCCGGCACAATTCGATTGTGCCGGCAGGCGAGGCAATACTCAAAATGGCCTTGCTTTTCGACCATCCAATTGCATCCGTGCAGCTCCCAGTTTTTGCAGAACCGATATTCCTGGGTTCCGTCCGCCAGCGCGGTCCAGCCGTCGCCGGCGGCTTCGACGGCGGTCATTTCGCCGATCCCGGGCAGGTAGCCGAGCAGATGACCGCACCCTTCGCATCTGGTGTTCTCGAAAAGTATGCTCTGCCTGCAAACCTGGCACCGAAAGGCTTTCATGGAGTGTCCCCGCGACCCGCTTGCCGCCATTAACTACGCCGCAGTACGAATGTTCCTGCGGACGACGCCCGAAGCCGCGACCCCTGCGCCTGCCGAGCGCCAGGACCGGCAACGATGGGGCGAAGGCGCACGCCTCCCCAAGCATCCGTATCGGGCGCCAGCCGTTTACGCAGGATGCATCACCCGTTAGGCTGATTGCCGCAATTTCGGACAAAGCCGCAGTTTTGTGGGCCGTTCAGATTGACACTTCATGGCGTCGCCTCGCTAACTCCGACAGTGCGGCCGTGCGCCAATTCCGCAGGGAAATGGCGCTGAAATGAGACGCTGATAAATTGTCGATCCAAATCGCCCTTCATCATATCACCCACTACAAATATGATCGTCCGGTCGCGCTCGGTCCGCAGACCATTCGCCTGCGCCCCGCGCCGCATTGCCGCACAAGAATCTCGAGCTACTCGCTCAAAATCGCGCCATCGAAATATTTCATAAATTGGCAGCAGGATCCGCACGGCAATTGGCTGGCGCGTTTGATGTTTCCTGAGAAGGCCAGCGAATTCAAGATAGAGGTCGATCTTCTCGCGGAGCTCGCCGTTTATAATCCCTTCGATTTCTTCATCGAGCCCTACGCTGAAGAATTTCCCTTTGAATATCCGGAGGAGCAGAAGATTGAGCTTGCCGCTTATCTCGAGGCCGAAGACGTCGGGCCGCTGACGGAAGCTTTCGTGCGAAGCCTGCCGCAGGAAAAGTCGCGGACCATCAATTTTCTCGTGGAACTGAACGCGCGTCTGCACCGCGACATTCGCTACGTCATACGGATGGAGCCCGGCGTGCAGCCGCCGGAAGAAACTCTCGCCCTGGGATCTGGCTCCTGCCGCGATTCCGCTTGGCTCCTCGTGCAGATTCTCCGCAAGCTTGGTCTCGCGGCGCGTTTCGTCTCCGGCTATCTCGTGCAGTTGAAAGCCGATGTGGATCCGATCGAGGGACCCAAGGGAACCGATCACGACTTCACCGATCTGCACGCGTGGACGGAAGTTTTCCTGCCAGGCGCCGGTTGGGTCGGTCTCGACGCGACGTCGGGTCTCTTCTGCGGCGAAGGTCACTTGCCGCTCTGCGGCGCGCCGCACTATCGCTCCGCCGCGCCGCTGTCGGGGTTTGTCGAGCCCGCTCAAGTCGAATTCGGTTTCGAGATGCGCGTCGACCGCATCAATGAAGCGCCGCGCATCACGGCCCCCTTCTCCGATGCGGCCTGGCGCGAACTCGACGCGCTGGGAGAGAAAGTCGACGCCGATCTGGCCGCGCAGGACGTTCGCCTCACCATGGGCGGCGAGCCGACGTTCGTCTCGATCGACGATTTCGAGTCGCCCGAATGGAATACGGCGGCGACTGGCCCCAGCAAGCGCGTCCTCGCCGACGACCTCATTCGCAGGCTGCGCGCGCGCTTTGCGCCAAACGGCTTTCTGCACTACGGCCAGGGCAAGTGGTATCCCGGCGAAAGCCTGCCGCGTTGGGCCTTTGGCCTCTACTGGCGCCGCGACGGCAAGCCGATTTGGTCGCAGCCGCAACTGATCGCCGATATCGCGGAGCCGAAAGGCGCGACCGCGGCGGAGGCGGAAGTTTTTGTGCACGTTCTGGCTGAGCGCCTTGGCGTGGGCGCCGAACACGCCGTGCCGGCCTACGAAGATCCCGCGCATTGGATGGTCAAGGAGAGCGACCTTCCGATCAACGTCGACCCCACCGATCCCAAGATTGACGATGCGGAGGAACGCGCCCGCATGATGCGGGTTTTCGAGCGCGGACTGACCAAGCCTACCGGCTTCGTCCTGCCCATCCAGCGTTGGAATGCGCGCGCCGAGTCGCAGCCGCGCTGGACCTCGGAGAAGTGGACGCTGCGGCGCGGGAAGCTGTTCTTGGCGCCGGGCGATTCGCCGATCGGATTGCGGCTCCCGGTGGCGTCTCTACCCAAGCTGCCCGATGGCGAATACCCCTACATCCATCCGCAGGATCCCTTCGCGCCGCGCGACCCGCTTCCGGAGCCTGGGCATTTCCGACGCATTCCGTCGGGCGCACAGAATGCCGGCGGCCAGGCGCGTCAAGACGTGCACGAACAATCCATTGTCGAAGGCGCCGTGCGGACCGCCTTCACCATCGAGCCGCGCGACGGCCATTTATGCGTCTTCATGCCGCCGGTCGCGACGCTCGAGGACTATCTCGAACTGCTGGAGGCGGTCGAGGAAAGCGCTAAAGCGACTGGTCTGCCGCTTCATATCGAAGGCTATCCGCCGCCGGACGACCCGCGCCTTGAAGTCATCAAGGTGACGCCTGACCCAGGCGTCATCGAGGTCAATATCCATCCGGCCGCCACGTGGCGGCAGGCAGTCGAAACGACGACGGCGCTCTATGAGGAGGCGCGGCAGGCGCGATTGACGACCGCCAAATTCATGATCGATGGGCGGCAGATCGGCTCCGGCGGCGGCAATCATGTCGTGCTGGGAGGCGCGAGCCCGGCCGACTCCCCTTTCCTGCGTCGCCCGGACCTGTTGAAGAGCCTTGTGCTCTATTGGCAGCGGCATCCGTCGCTATCCTATCTGTTCTCCGGATTGTTCATCGGCCCCACCAGCCAGTCGCCGCGCGTCGACGAGGCGCGGCACGATTCGCTTTATGAGCTGGAGATCGCATTGGCGCAGGTGCCGTCTCCAGGCGAAGGCGAGGCGCCGCCATGGCTCGTCGATCGGCTGTTCCGTAATCTGCTGGTCGATGTCGCGGGCAACACCCATCGCGCGGAAATCTGCATCGACAAGCTCTTTTCTCCCGATGGACCGACGGGGCGTCTCGGACTGGTGGAGTTCCGCGCGTTCGAAATGCCCCCCGACGCCCGGATGAGTCTCGCGCAGCAGCTGCTGCTTCGCGCGCTCGTCGCCTGGTTCTGGCGGGAGCCCCAACATGGCGATCTGGTGCGCTGGGGGACCGCGCTGCACGACAAATTCATGCTGCCGCACTTCGTCTGGCAGGATTTCCTCGGCGTTATCGATGACTTGCGCCACGCCGGCTACGCCTTCGACCCCGCATGGTTCGAGGCGCAGCGCGAGTTCCGCTTTCCGTTGGCGGGCAGCGTTGAGCACGGCGGCGTTCATTTGGAAATCCGCGGCGCCCTCGAACCCTGGCATGTTATGGGCGAGGAAGGCGCGAATGGCGGCACGGTCCGCTATGTCGATTCATCGCTCGAGCGCCTGCAGGTCAAGGCCAAGGGCATCGTTCCCGGCCGGCACGTCATCGCCTGCAATGGACGCCGCGTCCCGATGACCGGCGTCGGCGTTCCCGGCGAGGCGGTGGCGGGCGTGCGCTTCAAAGCCTGGCAGCCCCCCTCCGGCCTGCATCCCACCTTGCCGGTCCACGCGCCTTTGACCTTCGACGTCATCGACTGCTGGAGCCGGCGTTCGCTCGGCGGCTGCGTGTATCACGCGACGCACCCCGGGGGCCGCAATTACGACGCCTTCCCCGTCAACAGTAACGAAGCTGAAGCGCGGCGACTGGCGCGATTCCAGGATCATGGCCACACGCCCGGGCCTGTCGATCCGCCGCGCGAGGAACCGGGCTACGAGTTTCCGCTGACGCTGGATCTTCGGAGGAGCATTGTCCGCTGAGCTCCCGATTAAACTGGACGAGGCGTCGCAGCGCGTTGCGGCGTGGATCGCCGATTATGCGCCGCCGGATGGCGCGCCGGATGAGCTTCTCGACCGCGACAGGCGTCCGCGCGCCCATTGGCGCCAATTCCTCGAAGCGCTCGCGGCCTTCGGCGACGCCAGCTTGGAGCACCGCTTCGCCGCGGCCGGCCGGCGCATCGACGACATGGGAATTTCCTACCGGGTTCATGGAGAAGCCAGAGAGCGCAGCTGGCCCCTGGGGCGGTTGCCGCTGCTGATCCCGGAATCGGAGTGGCGCCACATTGCGGCCGGCGTCGGACAGCGCGCCGAACTTCTCGATCAGGTCTTGCAGGACGTCTATGGCGCGGCGCGCCTTGTCGCCGAGGGCGCGCTGCCGGCCGCTGCGATCACCGGCTCGCCGGACTTCATTCGAGCGATGTGCGGAGTCTCTCCGCCCGGCGGTCGCTGGCTCCGCTTTTACGCCGCCGACCTGGGCCGAGGGCCCGATGGCGCCTGGCGCGTGCTCGGCGATCGCGCGCAAGCGCCCTCTGGCGCCGGCTACGCTCTGGAAAATCGGCTTGTCTTGTCGCGCGCACTGCCGAGTCTCTATCGCGACATGAACGTCGAGCGCCTCGCGCCGTTTTTCCGGGACTTCCGCGCCAGCATCTCCCGCGCCGCGCAGCGCGTCGATCCGCGCATCTGCCTGCTGACGCCTGGCCCCTGGAGCGAGACCTATTCCGAACAGGTGAATCTCGCCCGCTATCTCGGCCTTACCCTGGTCGAAGGCGAAGATCTCGTCATGAGCGGCGGTAAGCTGCATGTGCGCACCATCGCCGGCTTGAAGCGCGCGGATGTAATCTGGCGCCGCGTCGACGCTGACTGGTGCGACCCGCTGGAGCAGAACGCCGCGTCGCGCCTCGGCGTCGCCGGCATGTTCGAAGCCATCCGTCGCGGCGCGGTCGTCGTCGCCAACATGCCCGGCGCGGGACTCATCGAATCGCGCGCGCTGATGAGCTTCATGCCGGAACTGTCGAAGCGCGTGCTCGGCGAGAGCCTCGAGCTTTCCAATGCCCCGACGTGGTGGTGCGGACAGGAAAGCGAACGCAGACGCGTTATCGACGACTTAAGCGAATGTGCGATCAGCAGCGCTTTCGCCGATCGGCTCCCCGGATTCGGCGAACGCCGCGAAGCGCTCGGTGATGCGCTCACGCGCGATGAGCGCGCGCGGCTGATCGACGCCATCAATCAACGCGGCGTCGACTACGTCGCTCAGGAGCCGATCAAGCTCTCAACCACTCCGGCCTGGACTGATGGCCGCTTGGCGCCGAGACCTTTCGTGCTCCGCGTTTTCGCCGCCGCGACGCCTGACGGTTGGACGGTGATGCCCGGCGGCTTCTGCCGAGTCTCCAACCGGCTCAATGCGCGCGCCGTGTCGATGGACGCCGGCGCGCAATCGAGCGACGTCTGGGTGTTGACGAGCCGTCCGATCGAATGGTCGACGCTGCTGCCCTCCGATCAAGATCCGCCGATCGTGCGCGCGCTGGGCAACCTGCCGAGCCGCGCCGCCGACAATCTCTTCTGGATGGGCCGTTATCTCGAGCGCGCCGAAGCGACATTGCGCGTGGTGCGGTCGCTCGGGGCGCGGCTAGGCGAACTCCAGCATATCGACCTTCAAGGACGCCAGTCGATCGAACGGCTCGCGCGACTGCTGATCGCTTGGGGCGCCGCGCCCGAAGACATGCCGGACATGACTCCGATGCAAATCGCCTGGGCGGCCACAGGCGACGCGGACAATTACGGCTCGGCGCTGTCGGTCGTACGCTATGCGCGGTGCGCGGCGTCAATCGTGCGCGAACGTTTGTCCCAGGACGTCTGGCAACTCATCGGACGCATCGAAACGCGTCTGACGCGTGCGGGCGCTGGCGCCGTCACCGAGCCCGAAGCGATGGAGGTCGTCGAGCGTTCGCTCCATACGCTGGCGGCGTTGTCCGGCCTGATTGACGAAAATTTTAATCGCGTCGCCGGCTGGAGCTTTGTCGATCTTGGCCGCAGACTTGAACGCGCCATCGCGACATGCCGCTTTGCGCGACAACTGGCCGGCGACGGCGCCACCGTTGAGACGCTCGATGCGCTGCTCGATCTGCTCGATTCGCAGATCACCTATCGTTCTCGCTACATCGCCGGCGCGGCGCTGGCGCCCGTTCTCGACATGACCATGCTCGATCCGTTCAATCCGCGATCGGCGGTCTTCCAAACGATGCGCATCGACGAACATCTCGCGGCGCTGCCGACGCTTTGCGACGATGGAGTCCTGGAGGCGCCGCGGCGCCTTTCCATCAAGTTGCGCGCGGAGCTCGAATCGGGAGATGCGCGCCAATTGGACGCCCCGATGATACTTGCGATGGAGCAGCGCCTGATGTCTCTCGCCGACAAGATCGCGGAACGCTATTTTACGCATGGGATCGAAGGCGCGGTAAATTATCAGCCCTCGCGGATCGCGTGATCTACGATATCGTCCATCGCACGACTTACGCTTATGACGCGCCCGTCACCTCGGCGCGCTGCGTCATGCGCCTCATTCCGCGCAATGATCGCGGCCAAACCGTTTTGTCCAGTCATATCGATATGTCGCCCGCGGCCGAAATTCTCATGGAAAGGTTCGACTTCTACGGGAACCGCGTGTGCGAAGCGCGCATCCTCAAACCCCACACAAGGCTGCAAATCGCCCTTGCGGCGCGCGTCGCGGTGGAGCGGGCGCCGCCCCCTGCCCCGGCGCTGACGCCGGCGTGGGAAATCGTACGGCATGCGGCGCATGCGACAAACTCGCTTACGGCCGACTCGCCCGCGCACTATATTTACGCCAGCCGCTTTACGCCGCTGGTCGACGCCGCGACGGAATATGCACGCGAAAGCTTTTCGCCCGGGCGCCCCATCCTCGAAGGCGCCTTGGAGCTGACACGGCGCATCCACGCCGATTTCGACTATGACCCGGACGCGACGCATATTGCGACGCCGATCGCGCAGGCGTTCGAGCGCCGCCACGGCGTCTGCCAGGATTTCGCGCACATCATGATCGCCGCGCTTCGCGGCCTTGGACTGGCGGCAACCTATGTCAGCGGCTATCTGCGCACTTACGCCGCTCCAGGCCAGCCGCGACTGGAGGGCGCCGACGCGACCCACGCCTGGGCGTCCGTCTGGTGCGGACCTGAATTTGGGTTCTTCGACCTCGATCCGACGAATGCTGTCGTCGTTGGAAACGACCATATCGTTATCGCCATCGGTCGCGACTATGCGGATGTTTCGCCGATCTACGGACTGATTCTGGGCGCCGGCAATCAGGATCTGGATGTCAGCGTCGACGTCAAGGAAGCGGCGATTTAAGGAGGCCACAACTTCGTTTCTGCCGGCTCCCCACTTGCCGAAATCTCGACATGTGACGCGCAGCGCTGCGCGCTTCCGTTGTTCAAACGATCAGGGACTGAACTGCGGTCGCCGTACGTTGCGCGCGAATCCAGTCGTAGAGCGTCTGCATGCCCGCGCCGGTCTTGGCGGAGACTTCGACGATCGCAACATCCGGATTGACGCGGAGAATATTCTCTCTCGCCCGCGCCATCGAAAAATCCAGATGCGGCAGAAGATCGATCTTGTTGAAGATGACGAGCTTCGCGGCGCTGAACATATGCGGATATTTGAGCGGCTTGTCTTCGCCCTCAGTCGTCGAAAAGATGACCGCCTTGGCGTGTTCGCCGAGATCGAACAGCGCCGGACAAACGAGATTGCCGACATTTTCGATGAAGACGAGCGAAGCGACGCTCGGCTTGAGTTCGGAAAGCGCGCGCGCGATCATTTCCGCGTCGAGATGGCATCCGGTCCCGGTGTTGACCTGAACCACCGGCGCGCCCGCCGCGCGAATGCGTTCGCCGTCATTCGACGTCGCCTGATCGCCCTCGATGACGAATAGCGGCAGCTCGCCTGAGAGGTCGGCGATGGCGCGCTCCAGCAGCGTCGTCTTTCCCGCGCCGGGCGAGCTGACGAGATTGAGCGCCACGATTTCGCGGCCCGCGAGCCAGGCCCGACATTTGGCGGCGATCGCGTCGTTCTTTGCGAGAATGCGCGCTTCCAAGTCGACGCGACGGTGGGAGTGATCGTGCGCGTGACCTTCGTGGCTGTGATCGTGCGCATGCGCGTGGTCGTGCCCGTGCGCGTGGCCATGCTCGTGCGAATGATGATCGTGCTCATGACGATGTTCACCATGAGCATGTTGGTGCTCGTCAAGAAAATGACCGTGGCCATGGTCCCCATGCGAATGGGGCGCGCCGCCATGCTCGGGCAGCGCCGCGATCTCCGCGCGCGCGCCGGTCTGCAGATTGGTCATCGTCGTCCCCTGCCCTTGGCAGCCGCAGCTCGTGCACATTACGCAGCCTCCTCGACTTCGATGCTTTTGATGTTCAGCTCCTCGCCGCGCAGGCGCTCGAATTGACGCGAGCCGCAAGGGCACGCCGAGAGCATGTCCGGCGTGGGAAACTCCGCGCCGCAAACAGCGCAGCGCGCCTCGGCGTCGACTTCGCGGATATCCAGCGTCGCGTTTTCAAGCGGGGTGCCGCGGACGACTTCCGGGAAGCAGAAGGCGACGGCGTCCGGCTCGACGCCCGACAATTTGCCGATCTCGATCGTCACGCGGCGCACGCTACGCCCTTGCGCGGCCTGCGACGCCAATTCGACGATGCTGCAAACGATCGAGAGTTCGTGCACGTCGGCTCCTTCAGCAGATGCGCGGCAATTGCTCGCCGACCAGCATGTCGACGATGCGGCGGCCGCCGAAAATCGTGCGCATCGTGACGCGCCCCGCTTCGCCCGAGACGACATTACCGATGATCGCCGCCTGTCGTCCCAGCGGATGCGCCCACATGGCCTCAAGCGCCTGCGCGGCCTCATCCTGCGGGGCAATCACGACGATCTTGCCCTCATTGGCAAGATAGAGCGGATCGAGTCCAAGAATTTCACAGAACCCGCGCACCTCATCGCGCAGCGGCGTAGCGGCCTCGTCAATTTCGATGGCGATCTGAGCCGCTTCGGCGACTTCATTGAGCACCGTCGCGATCCCGCCTCGCGTCGGATCGCGCATGAACCGCGTATTCGGCGCGGCGCGCAGCAGGCTTGCGATAAGGTCTTGCAGCGGCGCGCAATCGCTTTCGATCGGCGACTGCAGCGCCAAGTCGCCGCGCGCGCCAAGAATTGCCGCGCCATGATCGCCAAGCAGTCCATTGACGAGCACGGCGTCGCCCAATCTCGCGCGATGCGCGCCAAGCTCGACGCCGGCCGCGACGACGCCGACGCCGGTCGTGGTGATGAACATCTGGTCGCAGGCGCCCTTGTTCACCACCTTGGTGTCGCCGGTGACGATCTTCACCCCGGCCTCCTGCGCCGTCGCCGCCATGGACCTGGCGATCCGTCGCAGGAAGTCGATCGAGACGCCCTCTTCGATGATGACCGCGCAGGAAAGATAGAGCGGCCGAGCGCCGCCGACGGCGAGGTCGTTCACCGTGCCGCAGACCGCGAGCCTGCCGATATCGCCGCCCGGGAACTCCAAAGGATCGACGACGAAGGAATCGGTCGTGAAGGCCAGCCGATCGCCATGTTGCGCGAGGTCCAGGAGATTGATCCGCACAGAATCGTCGAGCGGCGCCAGCAGCGGATTGTCGAACGCATCGACAAAAACGTCGTCGATCAAATCCTTCATCGCCTTGCCGCCGCCGCCATGGGCAAGCGTCACGGTCGGCACATGCACCTTCCCGCGCGGACGCCGGGGCGCGAGGGAGATCATATTCATGCGGCGCTCGCCTCCGCGTCGTCTCGTCCGCGCTTCACGCCGCCATATTGGTAATAGGCGGCGCAGGCGCCTTCGGACGACACCATCAGCGCGCCCAGCGGCGTCTCAGGCGTGCAGGCGCGGCCGAAAACCTTGCATTGCCAGGGCTTGATGACGCCCTTGAGGACTTCGCCGCATTGGCAGGATTTGGGATCGGCGATCCTTGCATTGGGAATGTCAAATCTGCGCTCGGCGTCGAAGCCCGCATAGGCGTCGCGCATCTTCACCCCGGAATGATCGATCGAGCCCAGTCCGCGCCATTCGAAGAATTCTCGCAGTTCATAGACCTGCGCCACCGCCTTCAACGCGACGGCGTTGCCGCCTGCCGGCGCGACGCGCGCATATTGATTTTCGATCTCGCAGCGTCCTTCGTCGATCTGCTTGAGCAGCATCCAGATCGACTGCAGAATGTCGAGCGGTTCGAATCCCGCGATCACCATCGGCTTTTTGTAGTAGCGGGCGATGAATTCATAGGGCGCATCGCCGATGACCATGGACACATGACCCGGCCCGAGGAATCCGTCGAGGCGCAAATCCGGACTGTCGAGAATCGCCTTGATCGTCGGAACGATGGTGATGTGATTGCAAAAGAGCGAAAAATTCGTCACGCCTTCCCGCTCGGCCTGCAGCACCGTCAACGCCGTCGACGGCATCGTCGTCTCGAAGCCGATGCCGAAGAACACGACCTCCCGCGCGGGATTTTGGCGCGCCAGCGCCAGCGCGTCCATGGGCGAATAGACCATGCGCACGTCACAGCCGTCAGCCTTGGCCTGCAACAGACTCTTGCGGGAGCCGGGCACGCGCATCGCGTCGCCGAAAGTGGCGAAGATCACGCCGGGACGCTCGGCAATGGCGACGCAATCGTCGACCCGTCCCATCGGCAGCACGCAAACGGGGCAGCCGGGCCCATGCACAAGCTCGATGGATTTCGGCAGCATCCCTTCGACGCCATAGCGGAAGATGGAGTGCGTGTGCCCCCCGCAGACTTCCATGATCTGCAGCGGCCGACTTTCGTCGCGCTGAATGCGCGTCAGCAACCGGTCGATATCCTTGACCAGAACGCCCGCCTTCGCCCGATCGCGAAATTCGTCGACAAATTTCATGCCGCGACATCCTTGCTTATGGCCGAGCCGCGATCGTTGGCGAGCAGCGTGTGAACGAGATCCCAGATGATGTGATAAGCGACGACGTGACATTCCTGGATGCGGTGGACCGACGTCGTCGGCGCGACAAGGCAGTGATCGCATATGCCCGCGGAAGCCATCGCGCCGCCGTCGCCGCCGGAAAGCCCGACGGTGGTCATGCCCATCTCCTTCGCCTTGGCGAAGGCGGCGATCAGATTTGCCGAATTGCCGCTGGTGGAAAGTCCGACGAGCCCGTCTCCCCTTCGGCCGTGGGCAATGATCTGACGCGCAAAAATATGTTCGAACCCGACGTCATTGCCGACCGCGGAAATCATCGCGATATCGGCGGTCAGATTGATCGCGGCAAGCGCCGGCCGACCGGCGGTGATCGGATGGAGAAACTCCACGGCGACATGCGCGGCGTCGCAACTCGAGCCGCCGTTTCCCATGGTGAACATTCGGCCGCCGCGCCGGTAGACGGCCGCAAGCGCCTTCGCCGCATCGAGAAGGACAGACGCGCGCTCGCCAAAAAACCGCGCATTGGCCTCTCGCGACTCGCGGGCCTTGTCTTCGATCGACTGCAGCAAGCCCGCATCGACGGCGGCGGGATCCTGCTCTTTGCCATGAAGGAACGGATACAGCGCCTCCAATGCGCTTTCGCTGCTCATAACCCCTGGTCCTCCGTAGCGACCGCTTCGGCGGACATGTGCATCGTCTCGAGTTCGGCCTGCAGCTCGCCAAGCTCCTGAAGCAATCTGAGCGTCTCGGCAGCCTCCGCCGCGTTGATCCGGCTCATGGCAAAGCCGACATGGACGAGAACCCAGTCGCCGACGCATGACTCCACCGGATGCGCCTCATCGACGACGCAGCTGATGTTGATCTGACGGCGGACGCCGCTCACATCGACGGTCGCGACGAGATCGTCGGCATTGTCTATGCTAACGATGCAGCCGGGGATGCCGAGGCACATGCGCTGTCCTTTCCATCTGTTGTCGCGTGGGCGCGCATCATTTGCGCAGCGCCAATAGCGGCCTGACCCAGAGCGAGTCCGCCATCATTGGCGGGCGAGTCGCCGTGAGTCAGCACCTCGAATCCCGCTTCGCGCAATCTTTCGTAGACGCATTCGAAAAGCATCCGATTTTGAAAGCAGCCGCCCGAGAGCGCAACCGTTTCAAAACGTCGCGCAGCCGCCAGCCGCGCGGCGACATCGGCGATCGACCGAGCAAGACCAAGGTGGAAGCGGCGCGCGATAACCGGCGCCGAGGCGCCCTGTCGCAGGTCGTCGCGAATGGCCCGCCACATCGGCGCCGGATTGATTTCGATGAGCGCCGAACCGGAAATCTCGAAGTCGTAGGCCCGCCCATCGCTCGGCGCGGCCGCAGCGAGCGTTTCCAGCCGCGCCGCCGCTTCGCCTTCATAAGCCTGACGGTCGGCGCAGACGCCAAGCGCCCCGGCGACTGCGTCAAACAGCCGTCCGCAGGATGAGGCTGGCGGCGAATTGACGCCTTGCGCGATCATTCTATCGATCGTCGCAAGCGGCTTGCCCTTGAGCGCGCGCCAATCGTCTCCCTCTGACGCGAGCGCGGCGTCGAATCGGCCCGCTGCGCGCAGATGCGCGTAGAGATTGCGCCAGGGCTCGCGCGCCGCCTGAGCGCCGCCCGGCATGGCGACCGGCTTTAGGCGCGCCAGCCGCTCGTAGCCCCAATAGTCGGCGAGCAGGAATTCGCCGCCCCAAATCGCGCCCTCGTCGCCATACCCAAGGCCGTCAAGCACGATCCCGAGCGCGCGCGGCGCATCGAGCGATCGGCCGGCTTCAGCCAGACAGGCGGCAACGTGGGCGTGATGGTGTTGAACCTCGATCGCCGGCGCTCCCCGCCTCTCGGCCTCAGCGCGGCCGAGTTTCGACGAAAGATATTCAAGATGCCGGTCAATGACGATCGCCGCCGGCGCGTGATCGAACAATCTCAGATAGAGACCGAGATTTTTTTGATAGTCGTCGAATGTGACCGCGTTTTCGAGATCGCCCTGATGCTGCGACAGGATCGCCTGGCCATCCTTAAGCAGACAAAACGTGGCCTTCAGCTCGCCGCCCATCGCCAATAACTCTGGCGCGCTCTCGAATCCCCTGGGCAGCCGGAAGGGCGCGGGCGCATAGCCGCGGGCGCGGCGAAGAATCCGCGGCCGGCCGCGCATGACCCGCACGACCGAATCATCGACGCGATTGGCGATGATCCGATCATGCGTCAACGCGAAGGACGCGACATCGGCGAGCTGTCGTCGCGCCTCGCCATCGTCGATGACGGCGGGCTCGTCGGAGATGTTGCCGCTGGTCATCACCAGCGGATGCTCGAACGAATCCATCAAGAGCAGATGCAGCGGCGTCGTCGGCAGCATGAAGCCGAGCAAGTCCAGCCCAGGCGCGACAGCCTCCGGCAAGCGTTCCGGACCTGTCGCGCGCAGCAACACGATCGGCGCGGCGACGCCTGTGAGCTCGCGCGCCTCGACGGCGTCGATCGCGCAATAGCGGCGTATGACGGCAAGATCGCGCGCCATCAGCGCGAATGGCTTGGCGTCTCGACGCTTTAGCCGCCGCAGACGCGCGACAGCTTCGGCGCTGGTCGCGTCGCAGGCAAGATGATAGCCGCCAAGACCTTTGATGGCGACAATGTCGCCGCGCGCGAGGAGACGCGCGGCGATCTCCACCGCGTCGGCGCCGCCGTCGCCCGGAACGTCCTCGTGGCCCAAGGCGATGACCGACGCTGTCGGCCCGCATGACGGGCACGCCACGGCTTCGGCATGGAACCGGCGATCTTTCGGATCGCGATATTCCGCCACGCACGCCGGGCATAAGGCGAAGGGCGCCATCGTCGTCGTCGCGCGATCGTAGGGCATCGCGGTCACAATACTCAGTCGCGGCCCGCAATGCGTGCAATTGGTAAAGGGATAGCGATAGCGGCGCGCGCTGGGATCTCGCGTCTCGGCGGCGCAAGCCGCGCAGAGCGCCGCGTCCGGCGCGACTTGCGTGCGGGCGGCCCCGCCGAGGCTGTCGGCGATGCGGAACTCCCGCGGCAGCTGTCCGCGGTAGCGTCGCTGTTCAATGCCGTCGATATGCGCCAGCGGCGGCGGGTCGCGCGCGATCCGTCGAAGCAGCGCGGCGATGCGCGAATTGTCGCCGCCGACGCGGACCAATACGCCTTCGCCGTCATTGAGAACTTCGCCGGCAAGCCCAAGTTCGCGCGCGATCCGCCACACCGTGGGGCGGAAGCCGACGCCCTGCACGCGGCCGCGCACCCGAAATTCGAGCGCCTGCGATTGATCTCCCGTCGCCAAGCCCATGATCGCCGTCAGCCTCACATGTTGCTGATCTTGATATAGCGATAGAGATCCTTGGCGTTCCTGATCAGCAGTCCAAGGACGATAAGCCCGAGGATAATTCCGGCAATCTCGCATCCGCTCATCTCTTTTCTCCTCCTTCAACTAGGCGGCCCATGCGCCAGCCCAACCCGCCCTACGCCACCATCATTTCATCGATCAGCTCTTTTATCGTCTGCGCAGCGACGCTGACCGCCGCCGTAACAGGCGCGCTCAGTCCCATGACGCCTTCGTCGCCGCCGAGCGTCAGCGGCTCGCAGGCCACCAGAAGAATCCGCCGGCAGCTTCCGCCAAGCGCCGCGACAAGACGCAGAACTTTCGCAGGATCGAGCTCATGCGGCGAAAGCGCCATGTCCTCCGGCGAAGGTGCCCCGGCCTCGACCATGTCTGGCTCAACGACCGAGACGACGCCTGGCGTTTCCCCGCGTTGCGCCGCGTCGACGAGAATGACCGCGTCATGGTCATCCATCAGCGCATAGGTGAGATCGATTCCGCGAATGCCGAAATCGATCACTTGCACGCCGTCCGGTAGCGTGGCTTGCGAAAGCTTGCGCGCCACTTCGACGCCGAAGGCGTCGTCGCCGTTAAAAATATTGCCGACGCAAGCGATGAGGATCGAACTCATGGCCCCTCCCCCGCAGCGATCGGTTCGATCTCCTCCTGACTGAAAAAGAAACGATGTCCGGGAAATCCCGCCGCGCCGAGGTCGCGCCCCGGGTCGTCGACCAAAGTCACGGCGATATGAACGCGGTCCTCGAAATCGCGCTCGATGGCCTCGACGACCGCGATCTTGTCTTTCAGCGCAATGTCCATGATGTCGCCGCCCGCCTTCGGGCGAAGCCGAACGCGCGCGCCCACACAAAGCGCGCGCCCGCTTTCGAGCAGAGAGACGAGCCGCGGCCTTTCTGCATCTCTAACGCCCGCTCTCGGATCCGTCGGAGAAATCTGGGAATCGCCAGTGCGCATGACGCCATGCAGCCGCGCCATGTCCTCAGCGGTCAAGGCATGCGTGCGCTGGAGAAGCGCGCGGGCGCGCGCGTCGACCGACGCCATTTCGCGCTTTTCGGCGTCGGTCATGGCGAGGATGCGCAGCGTCAGGATTTCGTCGATCTCGGTGCCGTCGAACAGGTCGCCGGGACTTTCCGGCGCGATCGCCGGATGATCATAAAGGATGATCGGCGACGCGAGCATGGCCCGATTATCTTGACCGCCGACCAGCACCGGGAAGGCGCCGAAGTTTGCGCAGCGCCCGGCGGCCTCGCGCATAGCGTCGGGAGGATCGAGCAATGAGACGAACGCGCCGCTCTCGGTGGTGAGGATCGCATGCGTCGAGGCGAAGGCGCGAAGCTGCGCCGCGGCGCGTTCTTCGCGATCCGCCTCCGAAAGCGGCGTCGCGTTCTCGATCCGCAGGCTCAGCTTCCATAAGTCGTCCGCGAGTTTCTGCGCTTTCGCTTCGACGACCCCTTGGAGCGAATGAGACGTGCGAATGAGCGCAGCGACGATGTTGCCGTCGCGCGCACGCACGGGCTCGAATTCGCGCGCGCCTTCGAAGCGGAAAGTTACGGCGGCGGGAGTCTCCTGAATATCGGCGGGACTGATCGGTCCCAAGGCGATCTCCCGTTCGATCGCCTCCTCCCAGGCAAGCAGCTCCTGATCATCGACGTCAAGGCTCGGAACCAGCGTCACCGCCGGCTCCCGCCCTTGCGGCAGGTCGCGCGCCGGGGCCGCCAGTCGTCCAACCTCGCGCTTCACGACCTGAAGGAACCGCACATGCGCGCGAAATTCCGTTTGTTCCCCGCCGCGCAGCAGAACCTCGGTCACCATCTGTGAAGCGTCGCCCTGCTGATCGAAGCTCTTCGGAAACACGCCGCCGAAGGTCCAGCGCTGGCGGTTCTTGATCGACGACGGCCGATAGGGATAGAGGATGTAGCCCTCGTAAAGAACGGCGTTGGCGATCGCTTTGATGGACTCGAGTTTCATGTCGCCTCCGCCGCGCGCGCTGCGAGCAATTCCTGCAGGGCGCGCTCAAATGTCGGAAGTCCAAGCCGCCGCCGGTAGTGGTCCAATTCCTCGAAGGCGTCTCGGTTCAGGCAAAGCCAGACGCTGTGCGGATAGTAGCGCTCCATCATCTCGCGCCACACCCCGATCGGCAGCCGGTAGGCGCATTCCTTGGTCCATGCGACTTGCGAAATTTGAAGTCGGCCTTCGCCGTCGCGGTAAAAGATCGTGCCGCTGAACAAAAGGTTGAGCGGAACCTCGCCCTCTTTCAGGCCATGGAAATATTTTGTCGCCGCTATGTTGAAATCATAGCTGCAGGGCGCCGGCAGCTCGACGATAACCTCTGGATTAACGGCCGGAACGGAAACGCTTGCGTGCGTCCACAGGAGGCTGTGCAGCGTTTCGCCCCAGCGTGACGGCTCGCCGAAAAGATCGGAAAGCCGGCGATGCTCATCCGCGTCATAGCGCCGCCGCGCGGGTTCGATGCGAATTTGGCAGTTCAGCATCACGTTGAGCACCTGCTGTTCCGGCGTCTTGTTCACGACATGCAGATCAAACAGCAACAACGGCGCGGCCGAATATTTCTCGACTCGCGCGCCCGTGACGCGGAAATCAAGGTCAACCATGCGCCGCGTCCTCCGTCTCGGCGCCGTCGCGCAGCTGCGCGAAGAAATCTCGGACAGCCTCCCAGGCCTCTGCGCCCCCCGACAATCCGCGCCAGTGTTTGCGGATCAGCCCGGTTAGCGCGTAGCAGCGGTCAATCGAAACGAGATAATATTCCCGAGCGCCCTTCATCCGATTGACGAGCAACGCCTCAACGTCCGGATCGAGATTGGCGAGCGCCGGATTGGCCGCGATCAATCGCGACCACGCATCTATGGCCACCTGAGACTCGGTCGCGCCGGCCGGTCCGGGGTAGACCGCCACCGGACCTTGCGACGATGTGCTGCGGAAAATAAACGCCAGATCGATGGGGATACGAAAACCCTGCCATTCCGCATCGCTCAGATCGAAATCGCGCAGCATTTGCGTGTGGGCGCCAACGCCGGCGAAGCGCTCGCTTGCGCCCAGAAGGAGCGCGCATTGCGGACAGGCGCAATAGAAATTCCGCGTCGCGCGCTCGATCAAATGCGGATGGCGCGGAGGGATGGCTTGCGCGCAGAAGTCGCAATGTTCGTCTTCCGAGGCGCCGATGAAACGCCGCAGCCGAGACGCCCAATTTCCCGCTTGAATTCTGTCCATGCCCTCCGCCTCTTTGCCACTAGGCAGCGGTTTCGGCGTAAACGGCCGTCATGTCCATTTCGATCAGGATATCGTCGAGATCGGGCGCCGCATCGGTGAGCGCGTTCTCAATCTCGCGCCGCAATGCGTCGCCAGGCTCTGCGCGCCCATTCCTCTGGAGCTGCACGATAGCGAAGGTTTCTCCGACGCTCATGAGATCGACATGGACGCCGCGCGCGCTCCACTGCGGCTGCAGGCGCGCGATGACTTCCCTCAGTCGATGCTCGACGCTCTGCGGATGCAAGCCGTGGAGCAGCAATATGGCGCGCACATCCTGATCTTGCACGAACCGCCCGAACAAGGCGGCGCCGTCGGCGGACTCCGCAATGATGGCGCTGAACCGTTCCAGCGCGCGGGCGTGCAAATCCAGGAGAAGCGCCAGCAACTCCCGCACCGCCGCGCGTGCGTTCTCATCGGCGACGCGCTCGAGCGCCGCCGTCAGCGCTTCGAGGCGGGCCAGCGCCTGCTCGAGCGATTCCGTCTCTCGCGGCTGTCCGCTCATGACGACTGCTTCCGCGATGCGCCGAACATCGGCGAATGCGTGGTCCGCACGGTCTTGCCGCCGCCGACATACATATGCACGCCGCAGGGAAGGCAGGGATCGAAACTGCGCACCGCGCGCATGATGTCGATGCCCTTGAACTTGTCCGGACCGTTCTCTTCGAAGATCGGCGTGTTCTGGACCGCGTCCTCGTAAGGTCCAGGCGTGCCGAAATCATCCCTTGGCGTCGCGTTCCACGGCGTCGGCGGATAGGGATGATAGTTGGCGATTTTCTTGTCCTTTATGACGAGATGATGCGAGAGCACGCCGCGCACCGCTTCGTGGAAGCCGCAGCCGATCGCCTCATCGGGGACTTCGAAATCGGTCCATGTCTTGGTGCGCCCCGCCTGCACTTCCTTGAACGCCTGATCGAGGAAATGATAGGCCGCAGCGGCGCAATAGGCCTGGAAGTAAGTGCGGGCGCGATCGCGTTCGATCGCATTGCTCCACTTTGGAACCTTCCACTCAAATTCCACGGCCGGTTTGAGCGCCGTCTTGGGCAGATGAATCTTGACGCTGTCGCCGGTGGCTTTGACATAGCCGCCCATGTCGACCAGGCCGGCGAGCGCGGTGGAAAACAATCGCGCAAACGCGCCGCCGCCGGTATCGAGCGGAAGGTGGTCCCCCGTGCTCTTGTCGAGCCAACGCGGACACATCACCCAGGAATAGTTCTTGTCGAAATCGCGCTTCTGCGGCCGGGGAATTGTCGTTTGATTCCACGGATGCTTTTGATCGACGGGATTGCCGAGCGGGTCCGTCTTCACGAAGGTCTCGCAATTGTCCCAGTCTTCGTAGTAGGACTGGCCGCGCAGAATGCGAATTTGCAGGTTGATGTCGACGAGGTCCGTCGTGACAAGCTTGCCGTCGACGACGACGCCAGGGGTGACGTACATCTTTCGACCCCAGTCGGTCATGTTCTGATAGGTGTAGTCGCAATGGTCCGGGTCCTGGAACGCGCCCCAGCAGCCCAGCAGAATTCGCCGACGTCCCACTTCTTCATAGCCGGGCAGCGCCTCGTAGAAGAAGTCGAACAAATCGTCATGGAGCGGCACGCATTTCTTCATGAACTCCGTGTAGCGCACCAGCCGCGTCATATATTCGGTGAACAGCTGCACCGACGGCACAGTGCCGACGCCGCCCGGATAAAGAGTGGAGGGATGCACGTGGCGCCCCTCCATCAGGCTGAACATCTCGCGCGTGTAGCGGCTCACAATCAATGTTTCGCGGTAGAATTCGCCGGTAAAGGGATTGAGCGCGGTCATGATGTCGGCGATCGTGCGATAGCCATGAGCGTCGGCATGCGGCGCCGCCGTCGTCTGCGCCTTGGCCCAGACGCCCGGGTTGGTTTCCTTGACCATCTGCTCACAAAAGTCGACGCCGACCAGATTGTCCTGAAAGATGTTGTGGTCGAACATATATTCCGCGGCTTCGCCGAGATTGATGATCCATTCGGCTAAGGCGGGCGGCCTAATTCCATAGGCCATATTTTGCGCATACACCGAGCAGGTCGCGTGATTGTCGCCGCAAATGCCGCAGATCCGGCTGGTGATGAAATGGGAATCGCGCGGATCCTTGCCCTTCATGAAGATGCTGTAGCCGCGAAAGATCGACGACGTGCTGTGGCATTCGGCGACGACTCGGTTTTCAAAATCAATCTTGGTGAAAATGCCAAGACTGCCGACGATCCGGGTGATCGGGTCCCAATTCATTTCGACGAGATTTGGCGACGACTTCGCTGCGCTCGGAGGCGCGGAACGACGCGTATCGATATCGACCATGGTCGCAATCCCCTTGACTAGAGTGGATGGGTCTTGTTCGGCCGATCAGGATCATAGCCGGTCGTGTACGTCGGTTTGGTGTTGCGCCACTTGGGCTCTTTGTTGAGCGTGCGATTGGTGATCTTGCGAAGATTGCGGATCAGCAGGCCGTAAGGCTTGATCAGAGTCGAGGAAATGCGCCCGCCGGGCGGCTCGTCCATGAAGGGCATGAACTTGTCTGGAAAGCCCGGCATGGTGCAGCCGATGCAAATGCCGCCCACATTCGGACAGCCCCCCAGGCCGGCGATCCATCCGCGCTTGGGCACGTTGCACTGAACGACCGGCCCCCAACAGCCGATCTTCACAAGGCATTTGGGCGACCCATATTCATGCGCGAAATCGGCTTCCTCATAATAGGCGCCGCGATCGCATCCCTCGTGAACGGTGGGACCAAACAGCCAGCGCGGGCGTCCATGTCCGTCGATCGGAATCATCGGCGCCAAGCCCGCGAGCTGACGCAACAGATAGAGTAACGTCTCCATGAAATTGTCGGGCTGAACGGGACAGCCCGGCACATTGACGATCGGCAGACCGGCCTTGGATTTCCAGTCCGCGCCTAGATAGTCCTGGAGGCCCATGCAGCCGGTGGGGTTGCCCTTCATCGCATGGACGCCCCCATAGGCCGCGCATGTGCCCGCGCCGATGACGGCGATGGCGTTCGGCGCCAATCGATCGATCCATTCCGTGGTTTTGATCGGCTGGCCGGTCTTTGGGTCCGTGCCGACTGCGGCCCAATAGCCTTCGCCGCTGAGCTTTTCGTTGGGAATCGACCCTTCCACCACCAAAACGAAATTTTCGAGTTCGCCGCTAACGCCTTGATGGAAAGGCTTCATGAAATCGTCGCCGACCTCATAGGCCAGAACCGGATTGTGGAGGTGAACTTTGGGCAGGCCCGGTATCGCGCCGAGAAGCACGTCTTCTATGCTTGGCTGACTGGCGGCGGTGATCGAAACCGAATCGCCGTCGCAACTCAGCCCGGCCGTAATCCACAGGACATGGAGATCTTCGATTTTGGACGCCGGCTGTGCGCTTGCTGTTGGGACCGGATGAGAGTTGGAAACCATCGGTCAATCCTTTCCCCGAGAAAGCGGCGAGAAAGACAAGACAAGGTCACGCGCAGGACGGCGTCACGACTCCAGAGGCCGCCGACAAGCCTCGCCTGTGAGAGGCAACTGAATTCTTATTGGAGCAGTCGCTGCCGCTGCGGCGCAAAGGCATGTAACCGGCTCAACTATCAAAACTCACAAAATTGAGAATTGTTCCGAAGAGCAAAAGAAAATGCCCGCACGGCGCCCCACGCGCAAGATCATCAGCGTGAGCGTCACCGCTCAACGCGACTTCTGCCTTCGCATTTCAGATTTCGCTCATGACTTGAGCGTGCGAGATCAACGCGAACAGGACGGTTCCTCCAATGATATTGCCGACCAGGACAGGCATCATGAACTGACCGAGAAGCTGCCCAATGGGCAATTCGCCCGCGAGCAGAAGCAGAAACGCCTCCACGCTCCCGGCGACGATGTGGGCGAAGCCGCAAACGGCGATGAGATAGGTCAAGAGTGAGATCATATGAAACTTGGCCGTGTCGGCGTTAGGAGCGAGCCAGACCATCGCCGCAATAAGGAAGCCCGAGGGAACGCCTTTAACAAACATTTCGGTGGGGTCATTGATGAACAAATGACGGCTGATCTCAATGGCGCTTTCGCGAAGTTCCGGCGGAAGCGCGGGCGTGAAATTATAAAATGCCGCAGCCAAGAAAGCGCCTACCATATTTGCCCCGAAAACGACGCCCCACAGTCGAAGCACGCGGCCGAGATTTAAAGCGTTAAAGCTCGTCAACAGCGGCAAGACGGCGGTGATCGTATTCTCGGTGAAGAGTTGCTGTCGTGAGAGAATGACTAATAAGAAGCCGGCGGGATAGCCCGCTGCGACGACCAGAGGAGTCCACTCCTTCACCGGGAGATCAAGATAAAGGACTGCCTGGGCAAGGAGCGAAAAGCTGATTGAAAGCCCTGCCGCTACGCCGGACCACCACAGAGACATTGTCGGGCGCGCCAATTCTTCTTCGCCCATGCGGCGCACGACCTCGTAAATGACCGGCGTGCGCGGCTGCGACCTCTCCTCGATATCCACAATTTCGCGCTGGGTGATGCCCTTCACTTCTTCGAAATCGGCAGGGGCTTTCGAAGTAGCGTCGTCGGCTGTCACGGGCGGCTCTTGCGAGTCATGTTCGTCAGGGGGCATCGGTGACCTCGGAATGGCGCCAAGCTTAGCCATTGCTATAATGCGCATGCTGGCGCAATGATGAACCGCGAAGCTGCAATCGCAGTTCTGCATCGACATCCAATTGGGCAAGGCCCTGCTGGCGCGGCGCGGCTTTGGTCCCTGAAAGCGATCCGCGGGGATAGAAGCGCAAGCACTGGCCCACTTCGGCGCGGGTTCTGCCGTGGCGCGCCTACCAGCGCAGCACCGCCCCACCCCAAGTCATGCCTGCGCCGATCGCCATCATCGCGATAACGTCGCCTTTTTTCAGCCTTCCGGCGCGATTCGCCTCATCGAGCGTGATCGGCATCGAGGCGCTGGAGGTGTTGCCGTAGCGGTCGATGTTGATCCAGCATTTTTCCAGCGGGACGCCCAGATTTTGCATCGCGGATTCGATGATGCGCTGATTGGCCTGATGGGCGATCACATGGGTGATTTCGGCCGCCGTCAGCCCTGCAACTTTCAGCGTATCGGCGACAACTTCGGGCAACAGCCGCGTCGCGACCTTATAGACTTCGCGCCCGCGCATTTTGATCTTGTCGGCCTTCTCCTCCAGCATCTCGCTTGATGGCGGGCGACGGCTGCCGCCGCCGTAAATGCCGAGTATCCCCGTCATCGAGCCGTCTGTGCGCAGGCTCGCGGCGAGCACCCCGCGTCCCTCCTCCTCGCTGGCGCCGAGCAAAATGGCGCCGGCGGCGTCGCCAAACAGCACGCAGGTCTCGCGGTTGGTCCAGTCGACGAAGCGACTCAAGGTTTCCGCGCCGATCACCAGCGCGCGCCTGACCTTGCCGCTCCTGATGAATTGATCGGCGATCGACAGTCCATAGAGAGAGCCTGCGCAGGCGGCGCCGACGTCAAAAGCGAAAGCGCGCTTCGCGCCGAGCTGCGCCTGCACAAATGAAGCGCAGGAGGGCGTCGGCGTATCGCCGGTCACCGTGCACACGACGATCATGTCGATGTCATCCGGCTTTACGCCCGCGAACTGCAGCGCTTCGCGCCCGGCGGCCGCCGCCAGATCCGAAGTGGCCTCATCATCCGCGGCCACTCGGCGCTCCTTGATGCCGGTGCGGCTAACAATCCACTCGTTGTTCGTCCTGACGATTTTCTCGAGGTCGGCGTTGGAGAGGATGCGTTTTGGCGCATAAGACCCTGTTCCGAGAACTATGGAATTCGTCAAGATGAAGCGCTTCCTTCTAAGGCGGCGTGGCTGGAGCTCGCCAGCGAGGCGCTATTCCTTAAGAGCGGCTCAGGCCAAGCGCAAATCTTTCTTTTTCAGTCACGCAAGGTCCTCATCGTCGCCGACTTCTTGGCTTTTTTACGCCGGCGCCGCCGGTAGTCCCATATCGAGACGCTCAACTCCTGATGAAAGCGCACGAAATTAGACCAATGTTGGAGGGCTTTCGGAGTTGCGTTATGATCCACACCGTCGTTTTGCCGTCGTCACCGCTCATCGCGCTTATCGGCGCGCTGACCGCCTAGACGCCAAGCCCGCGATTGCAAAGACGGCCGCCGCATGGCAAGGGGCGCCATGCAGGAACGACAAAGCCCGCCAAGCGGCGCCCCGCGCGTCTCATTCGTCTCGCTGGGCTGTCCGAAGGCGCTCGTCGACAGCGAACGCATCGTCACGCGGCTGCGCGCCGAGGGCTACGAACTGTCTCGCACTCACGCCGGGGCCGATGTCGTCATCGTCAACACCTGCGGGTTCCTGGACAGCGCCAAGGCCGAATCGCTCGAAGCGATCGGCGCGGCGCTGAACGAAAACGGCAGGGTGATCGTCACCGGCTGCATGGGCGCCGAGCCCGAGGCGATTTCCGAGCGCTTTCCACAAGTGCTCGCCATCACCGGCCCGCAGCAATATGAGAGCGTTGTCGAGGCGGTGCATCGCGCCGCCGCGCCGGCGCATGATCCCTTCCTCGATCTGCTCCCCGAACAGGGCGTGAAGCTCACCCCGCGCCATTACGCCTATCTGAAGATTTCCGAAGGCTGCGACAATAGCTGCGCCTTCTGCATCATTCCGCATCTGCGCGGGCCGCTCGTCTCCCGCCCGGCGGCGGAAGTTTTACGCGAAGCGGAAAAGCTCGCGCGCGCCGGCGTCAAGGAATTGCTCGTCATTTCGCAGGATACGAGCGCCTACGGCCGCGACATTCGCTACGCCGAAAGCATGTTCGGCGACCGCAGCGTGCGCGCGCGCCTTCTGGATCTCGCGCGCGAGCTCGGCGAACTCGGCCTGTGGGTGCGCCTGCATTACGTCTACCCCTATCCCCATGTCGACGACGTCATGCAATTGATGGCGGAGGGGAAAGTGCTCCCCTATCTCGACATCCCTTTTCAGCACGCTGCGCCGAACGTGCTCAAAGCCATGAAGCGTCCCGCAAACGACGAGAAGACGCTGGCGCGCATTCGCGCCTGGCGGGCGGCGTGTCCCGACCTCGCGCTGCGATCCACCTTCATCGTCGGCTTTCCCGGCGAGACGGATGCGGATTTCGATTATCTGCTGGAGTGGCTGGAAGAGGCCGAGATCGACCGCGCCGGCGTCTTCAAATATGAGCCGGTCGCCGGCGCGCCTGCCGAGGCGCTTGGGCTACCTGCCATCCCTGACTACGTAAAGGAACGGCGCTGGCGCCGCTTCATGGAGACGCAGCAAAGGATCAGCGCGCGACTGATGAAGCGCAAGCTCGGCAAGCGCCTTTCAGTCATCATCGACGAGCCGGGCGGCGGGCCTTCCGGCGCGCTCGCCAAGGGCCGCACCAAGGCCGATGCGCCGCAAATCGACGGCGCCGCCTTTATTGCGTCGCGGCGCCCGCTGCGCGCCGGCGACATCGTCACGGCGAAAATCGAACGCGCCGAGGCCTATGACGTCTATGGCGCGACGGCGTAGAGCCGCCCTATATTGTGGCCAAGAGGGTTAAGAGCCAGAACCACGAGAGCTCGGGAGAATTCGCCATGACCGAAGAACCGAAAAACGACATGACGCCGCAGGACAGGCCGTCGCAGCCGCCTCAAGAGGAGCCGCCGGCGCAGAACCAGCCGCCGAAGTTCGTCATTCCGCGCAGCCTTTACATCGCCACCGCGCTGATCGTCATCGGTTCATTCGCGATTACGCTTTTCGTGCGCAATCCCTATACGCAGGCGGTCACCGAAGGCGGCGGATTTTACGAGCGAGGGTCGGACAGTTCGCTGTTTCTCTGGGTCGCGATCTTCATCGGCATTCCGGCGAGCTTTTGGGCCTATAAGCGCTGGATACTGCCCTTCTTCGAGCGCAAATAGCCTTCTTCGCGCAATTGCGTCGAGGAACGCTCGATCCTCGGTCCGTGCAGATAGACGATGGCGGGCGGCGGCGTGACGGCAAGAAGCGCCGCGTCCCGCTCTGGAAGCCGCGCGCGGCTGAGATAAACCGCGGCCTTGGCGTTCGCGGCTTTCAGCGTCGCTCCGGGGCGGTCGATGATTGCGATCGGCGTCGTCAGGGCGATATCCCGCCATCGTCGCCAGAGATGGAATTGCAAGAGATTGTCCGCGCCCATGATCCAGACGAAGCGCACGCCGGGACAGCGCGCGTGCAGAAAATCGATCGTGTCGGCGGTGTAGCGGGCGCCGATCTCGGCCTCAAACCCGGTAAAGGCGACCCGCGGATCGCGGACGATTTTTTTCGCCGCAGCGATCCGCGCGTCGATTGACGGCAATTCGCTTGCGTCCTTGAGCGGATTGCCGGGCGAGACGATCCACCATAAGCGATCGAGCCTCAGCCGCGTCAGCGCCAGACGGGAAACGAGCGCATGGCCTTCATGCGGCGGATCGAAGGAGCCGCCGAAGAGGCCGATGCGCATGCCGGGGGCGTGAGGCGGGAGGCGAACGGGGGCGGAAGTCATCGAGCCGATATGCGGCGCAAGCTTGGATTAGATCAAGCTCTCTCAGGCGGCGCGCGGTTCAATCGCGCTGAGCTCGGAGCCGATCTGCCGGCGCCGAGCCATAAGGTCATAGTCCGCCTGCAGCCCGAGAAAGAAGCCTTCCGAAATTCCGAAATATCGCGCCAGGCGCAAATCCGTGTCGGCGGTGATCGCGCGCCTGCCGAGAACGATCTCATTGATGCGGCGGGGCGGCACGCGAATGGCGCGCGCGAGCGCATTCTGGCTCAGTTCCATGGGCTTCAAAAATTCCTCGGCCAGAATTTCTCCCGGGGTCGGGTTGGGCAACAGGTCAGTCATGGTAGTCGACGATCGTGACATCGGACGGCCCTCCCTCGATCCAAATAAAACAGATGCGCCACTGGTCATTGATCCTGATCGAATGCTGGCCGAACCGATCGCCTTTCAGCGCCTCAAGACGATTGCCCGGCGGGACGCGCAAATCGTTCAATATGCGCGCTTGATTGAGCAGGCGCAGTTTGCGCAGGGCCACGCTCTGAACGTCCGGCGGCAGCCTGCGGCTGCGACGACCCGACCAGATCCGTTCGGTCTCGGAATCCGCAAAACTCCGGATCATGAAAGCTTATAACGCATAACGTTATACGCTTCAATTGCCAGCGCAAGCGAAACTGGAGGAAAGAGCGCTCAGGCGGCCGATCGAACCGCCTTGTGAAGTCGTCATGCCGATAGCGGAAAGCGAACCGGCGCTCAAAACGTCTTCAGAAACTGCGCATACTCGCGGCGGAGTCGCTCATCAGAGTTAGCTTCGCCGCTCACCCCCGCACCTGACCGTCCCCATAGACGCGGTATTTGAACGAGGTCAGCTGCTCGACGCCGACGGGTCCGCGCGCATGCATGCGGCCCGTGGCGATGCCGATCTCGGCGCCGAAGCCGAATTCGCCGCCGTCGGCGAATTGCGTCGAGGCGTTGTGCAGCACGATCGCCGAGTCGACCTCGCTCATGAAGCGCCGCGCCGCGGCCTCGTCGCGCGTGACGATGCAATCGGTGTGGTGCGAGCCGTAAGTCTCGATGTGATCGATCGCGCCCGCTAATCCATCGACCACGCGCGCCGCGATGATCGCGTCGAGATATTCGGCGCGCCAGTCTTCTTCCGTCGCGGGTTTCACCCGCGCGTCGGCGGCCTGCGTTTGCGCATCGCCGCGCACTTCGCAGCCCGACTCGATCAGCATGGCGACGAGGGGCGCGAGATGCCTCTTCGCGCAAGCCCTGTCGACGAGCAGAGTCTCCGCCGCGCCGCAAATGCCGGTGCGGCGCATCTTGGCGTCGAGCAGCACGCGCTTGGCCATGTCGAGATCGGCGTCCCGATGCACGAAAACATGCACGATGCCTTCAAGATGCGCGAAGACCGGCACGCGCGCCTCATGCTGCACGCGCGCGACAAGGCTCTTGCCGCCGCGCGGCACGATCACGTCGATATTGCCGTCGAGGCCGGCGAGCATGGCGCCGACGGCGGCGCGATCAGGCGTATTGACGAGAGTGATCGCCGCCTCGGGCAGGCTCGCCGCTCGCAACCCCGCGGCGAGACAGGCGTGAATGGCGCTAGAGGAGCGCAGGCTCTCAGAGCCGCCGCGCAGGATCGCGGCGTTGCCGGCCTTGAGACACAGGCCGCCGGCGTCGGCGGTGACGTTGGGACGACTCTCATAGATGACGCCGATGACGCCGAGCGGCGTCGACACCCGCTCGATCTTCAACCCATTGGGGCGCTCGAAGCGCGCCAGCACGCGCCCGACGGGATCCGGCAGATCGGCGATCTCTTCGAGACCGCGGGCGATCGCCTCGACGCGCGCCGGATCGAGCGTCAATCGGTCGATGAAGGCGGGCGCCGTTCCGCGCGCCTTGGCGTCAGCGACATCGCGCGCATTGGCGGCGAGAATGGCGCCGCTCTGGCCGCGAATCTCGGCGGCCGCTGCGCGCAGCGCTTTGTTCTTCGCGTCGGTCGAGGCCAGCGCGATCGCGCGCGCTGCCGCCCGCGCAGCGCGGCCGAGCGCGACAAGCGAGTCGCCCAGCGGCGCATCCGCGCCTGCCGAGCTTTCACTGCGTAACGCCTGCGTCATAGCTCTCTCATCACAATTGCTCGCGTCTCGCTATCATGGCGCCGTCGGCAAGGAAAGACGCCGCCTTGCGAGGCCTTGCGGGATATGGAAAAACAGCCGCCATGACCGCGCTCCAAGACAATCCCTTCGCTGGACCCATCGCCGCCGAATACGACGTGCTGCGACTGATGTGTCCAAACGCCGCCGTATTGGCGCAAAAGATCGGCGAACGCGTCGCCGGCTTTCGGCGCGACGCAGGCCCGCTCGAGGGCTTCGAGATCGGCTGCGGAACCGGAATAGCCACGCTGGCGGCGCTTTCGGCGCGGCGCGACCTCAAGCTCACGGCGATCGACAGCGCCGGCGAAATGCTGAATCAGGCGCGCGTCAATCTCGCCGATGACGTTTCGGCGGGCCGCGTCAAATTCATCGAAGCCGATGCCCTTGCAGCGCTGCGCGCGCTGCCGGATGCGCACATGGATGTCGTCATTTCAAATTATGCGATCCACAATTTTCAAAGCGACTACCGTGAGCTCGCCGTTGCGGAGATTTTCCGCGCGCTGAAACCCGGCGGACTTTTCGTCAATGGCGACCGCTATGCTTTGGACGATCCAGAAGCCCATCTTGCCGATACGCAGGCGGTGGTGAGCGGATGGTTCAAGATTTTTACCAAGATGAAGCGGCTCGATCTGCTGGAAGACTGGATCCTGCATCTGCTGAGCGACGAATCGCCCAGGCACATCATGTATTTCGAGCCTTCGCTCGCGCAGCTGCGCGCCGCCGGCTTCGCCCCGGTCTCGGTCGAGTTTCGAGACGGCGTGGACGCGCTGGTGACGGCGGTGAAGCCGGGCGGGTAAATCTCACTTAAAGGCAAGACCTCGGCAGATCGGATAAAGGTTTCCTCATCCTGAGGAGCGCCCGAAGGGCGCGTCTCGAAGGACGAGGAAAACCTTTATCCGAATTCTCTGCTCGCCCTCGTGCTTCGAGACAGCGGCTGCGCCGCCTCCTCAGCATGAGGGCGTAGGCGGCCAAACTCGCAGCCGCTCGCAAAGCCAGTTCCCACTCTCGCGGATCATGCGCTATAGCGCGCCATGGACCTCGCGCTTCTGGCTCTTCTCGCCTCGCTCGTCACCGCCATTTGCCAATCCGTCACCGATCTCGGCACCAAAGCCGCGACGCGGACGGCCGATGATCGCGCCATTCTCGCCGCGCAATGGTGCGCGGGCGCGCTGCTGCTGATTGTGGCTTGCTTCGTCCTCTATCCGGGGCTTCTCGTCGCGCCGCGCGAGACTCTCGCGTCGCTGACCAGGCCCGGATTCTGGACCCTGCTCGTCTGGTCGGGCGCGCTGAACGTCGTCGCCTATGTCCTTTACATCCGCGCCTTTCGACTGTCCGACGCATCGCTGGTCGCGCCGCTCGTCCTGCTCACGCCCGTGCTGATGCTGTTCACCTCGCCGATCATGACCGGCGAGCACGCGCCGCCGATGGGCGTCTTCGGCGTGCTGTTCACCGTGCTCGGCGTCGGCCTGCTCGACGCCGACCAGGCGAACGGGCGCCGCTTCAACTTCCATGTCTTTGCGCGCGACAAAGGCGCGCGGATGATGATCGGCACGGCGGTGATCTGGAGCGTCACCGCCAATATCGACAAGCTCGGCGTCAGGGCGTCGACGCCGCTCGTCTGGATAACAGCGGTGACGATCGTCATTTCGCTGTGCGCCCTGCTCTACTGGGTCGTTGGACGGCGCGCCGCGCCGCGCCTCTTCGCGCTGCGCTACGCGATCGGCGCCGGCTCGGCGATGGCCCTCGGCAACACCTTGCAGATGTGGGCGCTGACCGTGTTGTTCACGCCTTACGTCATCGCCATCAAACGCCTCTCGGCGCTCTTCACCGTGCTCGCGAGCGGACGTGTGTTGAAGGAGGAGACGGGCGGCAGACTGCTCGGCGCGGCGGTGATGCTGCTTGGCGCCGTGATGATCGCGCTGGCGCGGGGGTGAAGTTACTTATCGTTTTCGAGTTCGCGAACCGCTGCCAATAAGCGCTCAGCATTTCGAGGGCTCTCAAGAAGCTTAGCCGTTTGGTCGACAGCGTCGGCCAAGGCAGGGCGCGGCGGGCGTTCGAATATTAGATATTTATGATCGTTTTCTTCCCTAAGGGAGAAAATATACGAGCGTGGCGCTCCGCGAACGATATGCTGCTGAAACCTCCCCGTAGTCCTCAATTCTCCCCAATCGAATAGCCACATTCTTTCTACGCAATAGTTGGTATCCAGATGGACAAAAAGCAGGTGTGTCGGACAGTTCTCGCCCTCAACCCTTGGAATAGCGCTACTTCTAATCCACCCCCGTCCCCGACCCTTCCGAGTTTTGACCGAAACCTTCCAGTCATCAACGGTCGTGAAATCATGCTCTTCGTGGTCACTCACCAAGGTGCCGCCAAAAAGCAACTTTCCGTATATTTCGCCTAGCCAACCAACCAACTCATTTCCCTTTAGATTCTTTCCGTCTGCATGGGATTTCAGACGGTGCTGAATCCGCGACTGCAGCAGGGTGAGTTCTTCGAACATCCCTGCCAATTCCTCTTCCAACGCGGCAAGAGCTCCTGTGTCGGGAAATGTCATCTCAGAAAAAACCCTAAGTTGCAGTCAACGCATAGAATGACACTACTCCTCCATTTTCAGCGCGGCGATGAACGCCTCCTGCGGAATTTCGACGCGGCCGAACTGGCGCATCTTCTTCTTGCCTTCCTTCTGCTTCTCGAGCAGCTTGCGCTTGCGGGAAACGTCGCCGCCGTAGCATTTCGCGGTCACATCCTTGCGGAAGGCGCGCACCGTTTCGCGCGCGATGATCTTGCCCCCTAACGCCGCCTGTATCGGCACCTGGAACATATGCGGCGGAATGAGCTCCTTTAATTTCTCGCACATCTGCCGGCCGCGTCCGTCGGCGCGGGTGCGATGGACGAGCATGGAGAGCGCATCGACCGGCTCGGCGTTCACGAGAATGCTCATCTTGACGAGATCGCCGGCGCGATAGTCGGTGATCTGATAATCAAATGACGCATACCCTTTCGAGATCGACTTCAGCCGGTCATAGAAATCGAACACCACCTCATTGAGCGGCAGATCGTAGACGGCCATGGCGCGCTTGCCTACATAGTTCAGATCGACCTGCACGCCGCGCCGGTCCTGACAGAGCTTCAAGACCGAGCCGAGATAGTCGTCAGGCGTGAGAATCGTCGCCCTGATCCAGGGCTCCTTGATCTCCTCGATCTTCACGACGTCCGGCATGTCGGCTGGATTATGCAGCTCGATCTCGTCGCCGTTAGTCAGCGTGATCTTGTAGATGACCGACGGCGCGGTCGCGATCAGGTCGAGGTTGAATTCGCGCTGCAGCCGCTCCTGAATGATTTCGAGATGCAGCAGGCCAAGAAAGCCGCAGCGAAAGCCAAAGCCGAGCGCGGCGGAGGTCTCCATTTCATAAGAGAAGCTGGCGTCATTCAGGCGCAGCTTGCCGATCGCCGCCCGCAAGTCTTCGAAATCGGCGGCGTCGACGGGAAACAGCCCGCAGAACACCACCGGCTGCGCCGGCTTGAAGCCCGGCAGCGCCTCTGCGGTGGGCTTCTTGTCGTCGGTGATCGTGTCGCCGACGCGCGTATCCGCGACCTGCTTGATCTGCGCGGTGATGAAGCCGACTTCGCCCGGCCCGAGCAAGGCGACATCCTGCATTTTCGGACGAAAGACGCCGATCTTGTCGACTTCATAATGGGCGTCGGCCGCCATCATCTTGATCTTCTGACCCTTCTTCAGACTTCCGTCGAAGACGCGCACCAGCACGACGACCCCGAGATAGGCGTCGTACCAGCTGTCGACGAGCAGCGCCTTCAACGGCGCCTTTTCGTCGCCCGACGGCGACGGCAGCCGCGTGACGATCGCTTCGAGCACGTCGGGGATGCCGATCCCCGTCTTGGCCGAAATGAGCACGGCGTCGGAAGCGTCGAGGCCGATCACTTCCTCGATCTGCTCCTTGATGCGGTCGGGCTCCGCCGCCGGCAGGTCGATCTTATTGAGCACCGGCACGATCTCATGGCCGGCGTCGATCGCCTGATAAACATTGGCGAGCGTCTGCGCTTCGACCCCCTGCGAGGCGTCGACGACAAGCAGCGAGCCTTCGCACGCTTTTAGCGAGCGGGACACCTCATAGGCGAAGTCAACGTGGCCGGGCGTGTCCATCAGATTAAGGACATATTCCTTGCCGTCCTTCGCCGTGTAGTTGAGACGGACGGTCTGCGCCTTGATGGTGATGCCGCGTTCGCGCTCGATGTCCATGGAGTCGAGCACCTGCTCGACCATCTCGCGCGCTTTGAGCGTCCCTGTCTCCTGGATGAGCCTGTCGGCCAGCGTCGATTTGCCGTGGTCGATATGCGCGACAATCGAGAAATTGCGGATGTTTTCGATCTTGTGGGCGGTCATGTGCGCGGGGATAGCAGCGCCCGCCAAGGAATGAAAGGGCGCGCCAACCTGACCGGCGCCATTTCATTCCTTGGCGGGCGCCTAGTGCGCGCCGGAGCCTTCTGGAAGGCTATTTCTTCTCCATCCGCGCCTCGAGCTCCGCCTTGCCGCGGTTGAACAGCTCGATCGCCTTGGGCGCGGCCCAGCGGACGAAGGCGTCCGCCGCCTTTACGGTAATGCAGCCGATCTGAGTCACGACCTCGATCGTCTTGTCGAACCAGGGCAAAGCCGGGCTTTCCGCGGGAATTTTGCCCCTGACCCAAGCCACGCCCGCCTTGGTCCTCTCGGAGACAAGGCTCCAAAGCACTTCAGCCGGATCGGACGAGGGCGCCGTGTCGATCGCATGGCGCAGCCGGGCGACTTCCGCCGCGGCCTCATCGGCGCGATGCTTGGCGGCTTCGAGCTGCCGGGACGTCTCGAGCGCCTTGGTCGAAGCCTCGGTCGTCTCGGCGGCCAGGCGGTCGCGCTCGGCGGTCATCGCCGCGAGGCTGTCGCGAAGATCGTCGCGCTCCTTGGCGTAGGCGTTCGCCTTCGCGACGATCTCGGATTTCTCAAAAATCTGCCGGTCGCGCTCCATGCGCGTGGCCTTAAGCTGCTCCTGCAAATTGTTCAGTTCGGAGCGGGAAACCGTATCTTCGGATTGCGACGAAGGTTCTTCGGACATGGCCGCCTCCTTTGGGGAGAGGATGGCTCGCGACGCGCGAGCGGATCGCGCGGGAGCAAACGGAAATGGCCTCGGTGGCGGTTCGGCCTCAAAAACGCGCGCCAAGCGCGAATATGTTTAATGTCAAAAAACTGATTCGGCAAAATTGACTGGCGCGTCGCCTATTGCACGATGAGTCATCGTGGATTGGCCGTCTCAACGCGCCCAGATTGCAGGCGCTGCGCCGCCGAGAGGCAGGCGCGCGGCGCCGCCATACATTTATCCTTCGCGGCGCCGGCAAGCGCATCGCCGCCGGCGCGAAGCAGCGACGTCGCCGATTGGAGGGCGTCCTCGAGAAGGCCGCCCACGTGTTGCTGGCCCGCCGGGCGCGCGGCCACGCTTTTGGGCGCCGTCGGCATGGCGTCCCCGCGCCACTGAACCAAGATGAAGACCAGGAGAATGCAGACTGCGCATTTGGCCAGGAAAAACACTCTTCTCTCCGTCGTGGAAAGCCGCCTCCTAAAAAGTGATGTCCCCTGCCGGTTGAGCCTTCGTAAACATGGCGTCGGATTCTTTGCTCCAAGAATTTCGGCAATAAATTGAAAACCATGTCTGCGCGTCGCCGAGCGGGGGTTGGAGCTTTGGCGTCGGTTTAGCGGCTGCTTAAGGACGAGCTGCTACCTCTCTCGGCGATGAGGAGCGTGCGCCTTGCGTAGTTTCGCCGATGATAGCCCGTACAAGTCTTGCGTGGACGCCGCTTTGCACGGGCGGATCGCCGGACGACCGGTGGAGGAGATGCGTCATCGCGCCTTTGTCATCGCGCGACTCGCGCTCTCCGCCTGCATCCTGCTCTCGGCGCCGCTGTTGCTGTATTTCCACGGCGCCCCCACAAACGCCGCATGCGTCATCTTTCTTCTGGCTCAGACTCCGCTGGTCGCCGTGGTCGTGCTGTCGCGCACGGGCGACCTTCGCATTGCGCGGAGCCTTTCGATCGGCGGCTGGCTTGCGATGGCGACCGCCATCCACGCGCTCGCGCCGGGCTACGACGCCTTTTCCGTCATGCTGCTGCTCGTTGCGCTCGTAGAGGCCGCGCTGAGCCCCGAGGTCGGCGCGGCGATCGTCATCGAGGTCGTCGCGGTCGCCGCCCTGGCGCTGATCGCCGGTCTCAATCTTCCCGCGCCGCATGACCTGCTCCGCGAGCATTCGGCGACGGCCCTTCTCCTCGCAGCGCCCTTGCTGCTCTATATCGCCGCGCTCGTCTTTGGCGCCGTCCGGGTCGAGAAAATCCGCGCGCGGTCGGAAGCGCGCAACGACAACGATCTTGCGTTGCTGACAGGCGCGGTCGGCGACATTCTGCTGCGCCTCGATCGCGCCGGCGTCGTCACCGCGGTCGTGGGCGACAGCCATCGCATGTTTGATCTCAGTCGGCGAGATTTGATCGGACGCGAATTTTTTCAGCGTATCCATGTCGCCGATCGGCCGGCCTTCCTCAAGGGCGTCGCCGACGCTTTCGACGGCGCGGCGCCGACGACCACGGTCATTCGCGTTCAGGTCGGCGTCATCCAGGATCCCGCCAAGAGATTCGCCGAGCCGGCGTTTAGCCATTTCGAAGCGCGCATGCGCCGCGCTCAATGGCGCCTTGAGCATGGCGCGCCGGACGCCCTCGTCCTTTGCGTCCTGCGAGACGCCAACGGCGCAATAGAAACCGATATCGCCGTCGCCGCGGCTCAGGCGGCCGCGGAGCGCGCGAATAAGAGAAATGTGCGCGTGCTCGCCAATGTCAGCCATGAGCTGCGCACGCCGCTCAACGCCATCATCGGCTTTTCCGAAATCTTGGCGACGCACGAGACCGCGCCTTCGGAGCCGGCGAAGCAGCGCGAATATGCGTCGATCATCAGCGACTCGGGCCATCATCTGCTCCAAATCGTCAACTCGATCATGGATATGTCGAAGATTGAATCCGGCGCCATGCAGATCACGCCGGAGCCTTTGCTTCTGCAGGCGCTCGCCGATCAATGCTGCGACATGATGAAAGTGACGGCCGACCGGTCGGGCGTGGCGCTCGCGCGCGATTACGCCGATTCGCTTCGCGAGATCGTCGCCGACAAGCGCGCATGCAGGCAGGTCTTGATCAACCTGCTTTCCAACGCGGTGAAGTTCACGCCGCGCGGCGGCGCGGTGAAACTGCTGCTGCAAACCGACGAACATCAGGCGCTGATCGTCGTCTCCGATAATGGAGTCGGCATCCCCGCCGACGATCTGGCGCGTCTCGGCGATCCTTTCTTCCAGGCGCGAGGAGCCCATGACAGTCGGCGCGAGGGGACCGGCCTCGGTCTCTCGGTGGTGCGCGGACTCGTGGGACTGCACGGCGGCTCGATCGCCATCGAAAGCGGGCCGCGGGCAGGCACCGCCGTTTCCGTTCGGCTGCCGCTCGACTGCCGTCGCGGCGCCGGTCCCACCGCCGACATGGCGAAGATCGAAACAAGCGCGCGCCTTTGCGGCGCGCCGTTTGAGTCCGCCTTCAACGCAGAACCAGCCACGGTGAAGAAAATTGCGTGACGCCTCGCTCTACGCCTCCCGCTTTCAGGCTTCGCCCACGGATCGCGCGCCGCCGCGAACTCCGCGGCGCAACGGCCGTCGCTCCCTCTTGGGGCGGATTTTCGGCGCGAAAGGGATCGGCGCGACGCTGATCCTCGGCATCGCCGCAGTGGCGGCGATCGGCGTCCCGATGAATGCGCTGTTTTTCCAGGACGGACGGCATCCCGCGCCGCTCTTCTCCTCGCCCCCTTCGGTCGCGGTGGTAAAAGCGCCAACGCCGCCGGCGCGGCCGACGGTGATCGAATCTCCGCGAACCGAGCGCGGCGAGAGCCTTACGCCGCGCCGCGCCGCGACCGACGCCATCGCCGCCAAAATCGAAAAGCCTGACATCGTTAAAAGCGCGCCAGCGAAACCGGAGACGCCGCGCGCGGCGGACAAGAAGAAGGATCCGATCGGCCGGCTTATTCTCGGCCAGGCGCGGCCGCCCGCGGCGAAGGTCGACAAGGCTGCGCCGGTTCCCAAAAACGTGCTCTATACGCAGCGCGCGCTGCTGAAGCTCGGCTACGTGGTGCGCGCCGACGGCGTTCTCAACGCCGCAACACGGCAGGCCTTCCAAAAGTTCGAACGCGACATCGGCCTGCCGGTCACCGCCCACATCACGCCGAAACTGCTGCAGCAGCTGGCGTCGCGTTCGCGCCTTCCGCCACCCTAGGAAGGGCGTGTTCGACAATCGCCCCGCTGAAGCGGTAGTTTGCGCTTATGCGCTTGAGGTCCGACATATTCGTCTCCGCGTTGATCCGGCGCGCGGAAGTCCAAGGCGCCGTCGCGATGCTGCGCCGGCGCGGCGCCGCCGAAGCCGGCGCCATCTTCGTCAAACTCGATCGGCTGGATGGGCGCGCCGCAGTCTATGGTCCCGCGCCGCAAAGCGAAGAGCCGCCGGAGGGGATCGATCGGCTTTTCGCGCGGGTTCATGCGGGTGATTGGCTCGATCCGGCTGAGGCCGAGCAGAGGCTCAAGCGAGAAATCATGTTCGACCCGGACCTCTGGATCGTCGAGATTGAGGACCGCGCCGGTCGGGTGTTCATCGACCTCGCCGCATAGCGGCTACGCGGATTGATCCAGTTTGGGCGACGTTTGCGCCGCGGACTGTCCGGGGGCCGCGCGACGCCGGCTCGACGCGCCTGGCTCTTCTCGCGCGGGGCGGCGCGAATTCTCGCGATCCGCTCGCGCCGCGCCGGTCATTGCGCCGACGATGCGCGCCGCGGCGCGCTGCGGCGTCGAGCGCATGACGCCAATCAACGCGCGCGCCACCTCGCCATCCTGCGCAATGCCCGGTTCGGCGCAAAGAAAGATCCGCATCGCCGCTTCGGGCGGAACGCCAATCGCGTGAAGCGCCAAAGCGAGCGCTTCCCCCAGATGGTCGGCCACGAGCGCGCGCGCCCGGTCCTTGCGGCACTCGAGCGCCTCGGAGAGCAGCGCGGCCATCGCGTTGCGATCATGGCGTTGCGCCGCGGCTTCCAGTTCAGCGAGGAAAACGTCGTCGGCGCGCAGCGGCGCTTGGCTCGCGCCGCCCGCCAAGACTTGGCGACAGGCGTTAAGCACGATGGCCATGCGCTCCAGCCGGCTCGCGGCGAGGAACAATGGTTCGGGATCGAGATCGAGATCATCGCGATCGAGCAGCATGCGCGCGAGCGTCAGATCATCTCTGGCCGCCGTCACCAACGCCCGCCGCGACGCCGAATCAAAATGCGCGGAGAGATTGCCGGCGAGAGCGCGAAGCACCTCGCCCTCGCTGCGCGAGGCAAGCGCAAGCATCGTCTCCCGATCGAGATCGCGTCTGCGGGCGATGGCCGCCGCGAAGGGCGCCGGCCCCTGCTCAGCCGCCGCCATCCTAACCCGCTGCGCAAGATTCGGCGCGAATTGATAGGCAAGAGCGGCGGCAGCGCCGCCCTTGTCGAACAGCCGCGCGAAAATCGCGGCGGGAGTTTCAGGATGGAAGCAAAGCGGCAGCGTCACGCGCGCGACCGTTTCAGAATCGATGATGTCGATGAGCCCAAGCGCGAGCTGTTCGAACTGCCGGACGTCAGCCGTCGGATGCATCGATCGCTCGACAAACTGATCGACAGTCGCTCGCAGCAGCGAAGCGTCGACCATCCGCCGCTGTTCCCTATCGACGCGCATCTCACACCACTCGAACCCTTACGCAACGCGCAAGAATTAGCATTCGGTCGTTGACGGGACATTAACCCTCGCCCATTCCTAATCCAGCTCAGAAGGCCGATTCATCGTCGGCGGAAGAACTCAGGAGGGAATCGCCATGCGAAATGTCGTCGCCTTCCCGGCGCGCCCGAGAGCGGCGCCACAATGCGACGAAGCGCGTCAGCGGGACGCTCAGATCCTATTCTTTCTTGGCGTGCGCTACGTGCGGACGGACGAGGATTTCGCCGATCGGCAGACGCAGTCGAAGCCGGAGGCTTCTGGCGCGAGGCCGGCGGGCGGCAAGCGCAAACGCCGGGTTCCCGCCTGAATCAATCGGCAAGAACGAGCGCCCAATAGACTTTATATTTCGCGCCCGGCGCATAGGCCGTGGCGATGCCCATTCGTTTTACGCGCTTGTCCAGCATGCGCGCGTTATGCGGCGCGGAATCGCGCCAGCCGGAAAAAGCTTCGGCCAGCGTGCGGTAGCCGGCGGAAACATTCTCCACGGCCGCCGGCGTTTGAACGCCAGCGCCCGCCAAGCGGTCGCCAAGCGCGCCGCGGTCGGCAAGATTCCCGCTTTGCGCCATGTCCCGCGCCTGCGCTTCGGCGACGCGCTGCAGCCCATCGTCGAGCGTCAGGACGCCGAGGCCGTTATTGCGTCGGTAGAGCGAGATCATGTCGCGCGCCGCCGCCGGGTCGACGCGCGCGCCTGCCGCCGCCAGAGAGCGATACATCGACGGCTCGGCGCCGATCGGCCCGCGCGCAGGTTCAGGCGCGCCATTGCAGCCGGCGAGCGCGCCGAGCGCAGCCAGTATGACGACGCGGGGAAGAGACAGGAAGCGCATCGACCGCATCTCGCGCCGCATTCTTTGATAAACAATGAACGTCGAACATTACTTTGGTCGCGCATCATCCGTCCCGGCGGCCCTCTCTTGAGGGGCGTCGGACTGCTCGCGCTTCTCGTCTTCGCTCTTGTCGCGCGCCCGATTGGCCTCGACTGCAAGGGCGGCCGCGGCGGCGAGTTCTGTGAACTGCGGCATGTGAACGATGGTCTGCGCCGCCGCCGCAGCCACGCCGATCGAAATCTCGGCCTCCTTGAGCCGCTGGTAAAGATCGAAGTGCAGATCGCTGCGCACGCGGGCGGACTGTTCGACATCTTCGACATAGCACCACAGCTCGAATTTGAAGGCGTTCCCCTCCATGCCGAGAAACATCACCTGCGGCGCGGGTATCCGCAAAATGCCGTCCTGCGCGCGCGCCGCCGCAAGAAGAATGTCGCGCATCTTTTCCGGATCCACGCCCGCATCCGGCGAGATGGCAATTCTGATGCGGCCAACCTTGTCGCCGCGCAGCCAGTTCTTCACCACGCCGGCGACGAGATTCGAGTTTGGCACGATCATCGTCGCGCGATCAAAGGTCTCGATCTCGGTTGAGCGAACGTTAATGCGTTTGACATAGCCTTGCTCGTCGCCGACCACGACCCAGTCGCCGACGCGAATAGCGCGTTCCCACAGCAAGATGAGCCCTGAAACGAAATTGTTGACGATCGATTGCAGGCCAAAGCCGATGCCAACCGAGAGGGCGCCGGCGACGATGGCGAGCTTTTCGAACCCGAGCCCGACATAAGACAAGGCGAGGGCCGCGGCGAAAATGAATCCGGCGTAGCCGAGCGTCGCGCTGATCGAGTTGCGCAAACCGACATCAAGCCGGGTGAGCGGCAGAAAGCGGGTGTCGAGCCAGCGCCGGACGGCTTGGATTGCGGCAAGCGCCACGGAAAACACCAGCATCGCCACGAGCGCGCTCGAGGGGGAGATGGTGACGTCGCCGATCTTGAAGGAAAAAAACGCTGAGCGGATATTGCTGAGAAAATCGCCGGACTCATAGCCGAGCGGCGCGATCGCCAGCAGCGCGGCCGCCAGATAGCAGAGCAGCGTGACAATGCCGGACAGCAGCACGGCGATCGGCGCCAGCTGTTCGCGGCGCACGCCAAGACCAAGGATCATATTGCGGCCCAGCAAACCCGTGGGCGCAAGCGCCGCCTCGATTCCCCCGCGCAAAAGCGTGATGACGACATAGAGGATCGCGAGGACCGCCGCCGTCCACCCGATCTGCAGAATGAGGAAATTGGCGAAGGTGACATAGCCCGCTCCGCACGCCCCCACCAGCACGAGCACGATAAGCGCGCCGGCGAAACGCGCGGCGCTCACCCAGTCGCGCCGCTCAGCGGTCGCGACGGCGACGCCCTCCTCGGCCTCGACGCGGCTCGGCAGATTGACAAGCGCCACGACGAGGAGCGCGGCCACAATCATCACGCCGAGCCCGCGCGTCACGATAACAAGAGAAAGGCCCGCCTGAACCGTCTCCTCGAGCTGCTCCAGAAAGCGCGCCGCGGAAAGAGTCAGCGCGGCGAGCGTGACCAGTCGCGTTAGACGCTTAGCGAGACGGTCGCCGGGATCGATCAGCCGCCAATGCGGATGGGAGGGCGCGAACACCGCGCGGGCGATGGCGTAGGCGAAGGCGACGCGCGCCACGCCCTCGACAAAGCGACGCCAGATCGGTTCGAGCGCGGCGTCGAGGAGGTCAAAGGCGTCAAAGGCGAGGCTCAGCGCGCCGACCGCTGCGACTGGCGCGGCGGCGGCGACGATCGCCGTCCATCCGGCGCCGGCCGCTTTGCGCAAGGGCGTCGGCGCAGGCTCGTCCTCGGAGCGCCGGGCGACGCGTCTCGACAAGAAAAGCGTCAAGGCGACGCCCACGGCAATGAGAACAACGACGGCGAAAAACTGCACGCGACGGCCGCTGTTGACGCGCTCTACGACATTCGCCGCCCGGCCGGAGAGAAAGCTGGCGGAATCGCTTATCACCTCCGGCGCCTCGTCGAGCGCCCCGCGCCACAGCGAAGGAGAGAATAGGCCGTTCGTGCGCAGAAACAGATTCTTCGCGAAGAGTCCCCGCTGGCGGGCGACAATGGTCACCGAAAGTTGCTGCGCTTCGAGCAACATGGCGCGCGCGCGCTTGAGCGTCGCGTCGATCGCATCATAATGGCGACGCTGCTCTTCGAGTTCGGCGTCAGCGCTGACTCGCGCGCCGGCGTCCCGGGACGCTGGCTGGCTCGGCGCCGCCGCCGGCGCGGCGGCAGGCGGGCCCCGCGCGGGCGGCTTCTCGGCGCGGTTCTTTACGGCGGGTTGGCTCGGCGGCTTGGACTCCGCCGGCTTCTCGGGCGTTTTGGGGACCTCCTTCTTCGCCTCCTGCGGTTTCGCAGCTTCGGGCGCAAGCTCCTTCAGCCGCGCGTCAATCGCCGCCAGATGCGGCGTCAGCCTGTCGATCGTTTCTTCCAGCTCGTGCGGCAATGGTTCGATGCGCGCGCGAAGATTGCGTAGCGCGGAGTCGGAAAGGTCAGGCTGCTGCAGCGCCTTCTGCACCTCGTCCAATGTGCCGCGCACGCGATCGAGACGCGCGTTGAACTGTTCGATCGAGCCCGGGGCTTCGTCGGCGCGCGGTCCGGGAGCGGCGAGCGTCGCCATCAGAATGGCGATGAGGAGCGTCAGCTGGCGCACATGCGGTCCTTTAGTGGGTGAATCGAGGGCGTCGGCGTCGAAAACGTGGGCGAAAGATCAGTCTTGCGGAGGTTCAATGTCATCGCGATAGGACCGCTTGTCGCCATGGCGGTCGACGATGGTCCATCCTCCCTCTCCGTCCGGCTGGGCGGCCCCCTCGGCGACTCGCGCCTTGCCGAAACCGCCGGGGATATCGAGCACATAGGCCGGCAGCGCGACGCTGGTCACGCGTCGGGAAAGCTCTGCGTAGATTCGCCTGCCCGCCGCGAGGGACAGCCGAAAATGCGCCGTTCCCGGCGCGAGATCTGGATGATGCAGATAATAGGGCCTAACGCCCGCAGCCGCCAAATCCCGCATCAGGCGCTCCATGACGTCGACGCTGTCATTGACGCCCGCGAGCAGCACGGTCTGCGACAGGAGGATCGCGCCGGCGGCGCGGAGCCGCACAATCGCCGCGCGCGCCGCCTCGGTCAATTCCCGCGGGTGATTCACATGCAATGCGACCAGCAGCGTCTTGCCGCTTGCGCTGAGCGCCGCAAGCCGATCCCCCGTCACGAGATCGGGCGCGACCGTCGGCGCGCGCGTATGGACGCGCAACAGCGCAACGTGCGGCGTCTCGGCAAGCCGGCGCGACACGGCCTCGAGCCGGCGCGGCGACAGCATCAACGGATCGCCGCCGGTGAGGATCACTTCGAAAATTTCTCGATGGGCGGCGACATAGTCGAGCGCCGCCGCGACCTCTGGCTCGGATAGAATTTCGCCCTTGCCGCGACCGACGGTCTCGCGCCGGAAGCAGAAGCGGCAATAGACAGGACAGACGGTCAGCAGCTTCAACAGCACGCGATCGGGATAGCGATGCACGAGGCCCGGCAGCGGCGAATGAGCGTCGTCGCCAATCGGGTCGGCGCGCTCCTGCGGGAGGGTGAGGGCTTCGCGCGCGTCGGGGAGAAATTGACGCGCGATCGGATCATGCGGATCGGCGCGGTCGATCAGCGCGGCGACCTCGGGCGTGACGGCGACGCTATAGCGCTGCGCCACTTCATCGAGACCGTTGACCTCGTCCATGAGGCGCGCGTCAACCAAATCGGCAAGCGAGGTAAGCGTGCGCGACGGCGCGCAAGTTAGCGCAGCTGCGTCTTGATCCAGCGGCAAGCATTTCTCCGCCGCGCAATCGCTCTCTCTCCCGCGAAGCGGGGGAGAGTTGGAGAGGGGGCGATGCGGTTTGCGCTCGGCTCGAATATATTCCCCCTCCCTTACCCTCCCCCGCTGCGCGGGAGAGGGAGGCGACAAGCGTTCCGCGAAAAAATCATCCGCGCGGTTCGTTATTGCTTCGCCCCGCGCGCGGCGCGCTTGGCCAGCGTGCGCAGCCGCAGCGCGTTGAGCTTGATGAAGCCTTCGGCGTCGCGCTGGTCGTAGGTTCCGCCTTCTTCGAAAGTGACGAGGTCCTGATCGTAAAGCGACCAGGGGCTTTCGCGCCCGACAAGCGTCGCCGAGCCCTTATAGAGCTTGATGCGCACGCGGCCGGTCACATGCTCCTGGCTTTTGTCGATCGCGGCCTGCAGCATCTCGCGCTCCGGCGCGAACCAGAATCCGTTATAGATCAGCTCGGCGTAGCGGGGCATCAACTCGTCTTTGAGATGCGCCGCGCCGCGATCGAGCGTCAGGCTTTCGATTCCGCGATGCGCGACCAGCAGAATCGCGCCGCCGGGCGTCTCATACATGCCGCGCGACTTCATGCCGACATAGCGGTTTTCGACGAGATCGAGACGCCCGATTCCGTGAAGGCGTCCAAGATCGTTGAGCTTGGCGAGAAGCGCCGCAGGCGAGAGCGTGACGCCGTCCACCGCGATCGGATCGCCTTTCTCGAAGTCGATCGTGACATATTGCGGCGCATCCGGCGCATCCTCGGGATTGCCGGTGCGCGAATAGACGTAATCGGGCGTCTCCTCGCTCGGATCTTCGAGCACCTTCCCTTCCGAAGATGTGTGCAGAAGATTGGCGTCGGTCGAGAAAGGCGCTTCGCCGCGCTTGTCCTTGGCGATCGGTATCTGGTTCTTTTCGGCGAAGGCGATGAGATCGGCGCGCGAGACGAAGTCCCATTCGCGCCACGGCGCGATCACGGTGATATCGGGCTCGAGCGCATAATAAGCGAGTTCGTAACGGACCTGGTCGTTGCCCTTGCCGGTCGAGCCATGGCTCACGGCGTCGGCGCCGACCTTGCGCGCGATCTCAATCTGTTTCTTGGCGATGAGCGGACGCGCGATCGAGGTGCCGAGAAGATAGAGCCCCTCATATTGGGCGTTGGCGCGGAACATCGGAAAGACGTAATCGCGCACGAATTCTTCGCGCAGATCTTCGATGAAGATGTTTTCCGGCTTGACGCCGAGAAGCAGGGCTTTCTCGCGCGCGGGCTCGAGCTCCTCGCCCTGGCCGAGGTCGGCGGTGAAGGTAATGACTTCCGCGTCATATGTCGTCTGCAGCCACTTCAGAATGATCGAGGTGTCGAGCCCCCCGGAATAGGCAAGGACGACGCGTTTGATTTCTTTTTTCGGGCGGGTCATTTTCGGCTCTGGCTCGGCGGGAGGCGATTGCGCGCGGACTATAGGCGCCGCGCGCGCGAGCGCAAGGCGGCGCGGCCCACGTCAACGCAGAGGAGAATCGGCGTGAAGCGAACATTGCCCCTGGCGGGCGCGCTTACTTTGCTGGGGCTATCGGGTCTTTGCGCGCAGACCGACCAGCGCGTCTGGACGCTCGGCGGACTGGAAGACAAGAACGCCGACAGCATTTATCTCGGCTATGGCGTCCCGGAGACCGACGACAGCCTGGGGAGCTTCACCTGCGCGCCGGGGAGCGGCGTCGTCAAAATCTGGATCGCCGAAACCAGCGACAAGCTTAAACCTGGAAACAAGGCGACGGCGATCCTCTCGGTCGGCGAAAAGACGACGAAGGTCGCCGGCAGGCTCGCGCCCAACGAAGAAGCGGGCGTGCCGAGCTTCGAAGGGCGGCTGCCGGCGAAAGACCCGATCTTCGCCGCGATGACAAGCGGGGAAACGCTCGGCGTCGCCATCGGCGGGGCGAAGCGGACGGCGCCGCTTGCCGCCGCGGCGGAGAAGTTCAAGAAGTTCGCCGCGGCCTGCGCCAAACGCTAAAGCCTCGTTTTTTACGCCGGAGCCCCCTAAATTGGCGCAATGATCAGCCGCACGAGAAAAAACCCCACAAGGCCAAAAGTCGCCGGTCTGACCCCGGCGCGGCGCCGGGCGCTCGATATCCTGACGGAAGCGAACCGGCCCGTCGGGGCCTATGAAATGATTGATCTCATGGCCGACGAAGAGGGCAAACGCCCCGCGCCGGTGTCCGTTTATCGCGCCCTCGGCTATCTCATGGACAATGGCCTTGCGCATCGGCTGGCGTCAAAAAACGCCTATATTGTCTGCGGCCATGCGCATGAGGCCGAGGAGCCCGTCGTTTTCATCATTTGCGAGCAATGCGGCGAGGTGAAAGAGGCGACGTCTCCTGGATTTGCCCGCGAACTCGCGGCTCTTGTCGGGGCGGCGAATTTCAGCGCCCGCACCCGCGTCGTCGAAATCGCCGGGCGCTGCGCCCGATGCGAGGGAAAATAACGATGTGGCGCGCCGCGCGCTGGCTTGCGCCGCTCTTCCTGCTCATCGCCTCGCTGGCCGTCGCGGCGCCCAACTATCCGCCGCTGACCGGTCGCGTGGTCGATCAGGCCGACATCATTCCGCCGTCAACGAAAAGCGCGCTTGAGACCAAGCTGAAGGATCTCGAGGACAAATCGGGCATTCAGCTCGTGGTGGCGTCGGTCAATTCGCTTGACGGCCTGGATGTCGAAACCTACGCCAACGGCCTGTTTCGCGCCTGGAAGCTGGGAGAGGCGAAAAAGAACAATGGGGTGCTGTTTCTGGTCGCGCCCCATGAACGCAAGATGCGCATTGAAGTCGGCTATGGCCTGGAAGGGACGCTCACCGACGCGCTGTCGAAGATCATTCTGACGAGCGCCGTGGCGCCGCGATTCAAGACCGCAGACTATGGCGCGGGCGTCGAACGCGGCGTCGAGGGGATCATCGAGGTGCTCTCCGGCGATTCCGCCGAATGGACGAAGCGGGCGCGCGGACCCCAGCCGACCGCGTTCGACCAGCTCTTCCCGCTCATCTTTTTCGCGCTGTTTCTCTTCATCTTCATCTGGATGGCGCGCAGCGCGCGGGGCCATCGGACGAACTACAGAGGCTACAGACGCGGCGGGCCGCCCATCATCGTCCTGCCGCCGAGCGGCGGCTACTGGGGCGACGACTCCTGGGGCGGAGGCGGCGGCTGGAGCGGCGGCGGCGGGTTCTCGGGCGGAGGGGGCTCGTCGGGCGGCGGCGGCGCTTCGGGAGATTGGTGATGGAGCTCACCGCGCAAGACTTCGAGCGCATCGCCGAAACGATCCGGCGCGCCGAAGAACGGACCTCCGGCGAGATCGTCTGCGTGCTTGCCCGGCGCTCTTCCGATTATGCCTATGTGCCGCCGCTCTGGGGCGCGTTTACGGCGCTGGCGTCGCCTTGGCCGATGCTGCTGTTCACCGATCTTTCCACGCGCGAGATCTTTGCCGCGCAGATCGCGATCTTCGTCGTCGCGACGCTCTTCGTCTCATGGGGACCTGTGCGCTTTTTCTTGACGCCGCGCACGGTCAAGCGGGCGCGCGCCGCGCGCGAAGCAACTGAGCAATTCTTCACGCGCGGCGTGTCGGCCACCAAGGAACGCACCGGCGTCTTGATCTTCGTCTCCTGCGCCGAGCGCTACGCGCAAATCGTCGCCGACGACGCCATCGCCGCGAAGATCGCCAATGACCAATGGCAGGGCGCGCTCGATCTGCTGCTGGAAAACATGCGGCAGGAAAGGGTGGCCGACGGCTTTGTCGCGGCGATCGAGGAATGCGCGCGGCTGCTCGCCCAACACGCGCCGCCGGGCGCGAGCGACGACGAGCTGCCGGACAAGATTTACGTCATATAGCCGCTGGTCGCGCCCGACGCGCGCTCGCGCGCGACTTCGCGCCAGCCGATGTCGCGGCGGCAAAAGCCGCCCGGCCAGTCAATGCGGTCGACCGCCGCATAGGCGCGCGCCTGGGCTTCGGCGACGGTGTCGCCCATCGCCGTGACATTGAGCACGCGACCGCCGGCGGCGAGGAGCCGGCCGTCCGCTTCCCGCGTGCCGGCGTGCGTAATGATGACGCCGGGGATTGATTCTGCGCGTTCGAGCCCTTGAATTTCCGATCCGGTGATTGGCGTTCCGGGATAGTTTTTCGCCGCGAGCACGACGGTGAGCGCGACTCGCGGGGAGAAGCTCGGGCGCGCGTCGGGCAGGCCGCCGCGGGCGGCCGCGAGCATCAGTTCGAGAAGATCATCCTCAAGGCGCGGCAGAATGACCTGCGCCTCGGGATCGCCAAAACGGCAATTATATTCGATGAGCTTTGGCCCCTCCTGCGTCAGCATCAGTCCGGCGTAGAGCACGCCCTTGAAGGGCGCGCCCTTGTCGCGCATCGCGCGCAGCGTCGGCTCGATGATCTCGCGCATGACGCGCGCCTCGATCTCCGCCGTCACGACCGAAGCCGGGGAATAGGCGCCCATGCCGCCGGTGTTCGGCCCGGTGTCGCCTTCGCCCACGCGCTTATGGTCCTGCGCCGTGGCGAAGGGCAGCGCGCGCGTTCCGTCGCAGATCGCAAAAAAGGAGGCTTCTTCGCCTTCGAGACATTCCTCGATGACGACTTCCGCGCCCGAGCGCCCGAAAGCGCCGGCGAACATCGCCTCAACGGCGCGCGCCGCTTCTTCGAGAGTCTGGGCGACGACGACGCCCTTGCCTGCAGCAAGTCCATCCGCCTTGACGACGATCGGCGCGCCGGTCTCGCGCAGATATGTCAGCGCGGGTTCGCGCTCGGCAAACCGCGCATAGCGCGCGGTGGGAACGCCATAGTCGCGGCACATATCCTTGGTGAAGCCCTTAGAGCCTTCAAGCTGCGCCGCCACCTGCGTCGGCCCGAAGGCGAGAATGTCACGCTTTTCGAGTTCGTCGACGAGACCGCCGATCAGCGGCTGCTCGGGTCCGACAACGACGAGCGCGATTCCCGCCTCGCGACAAAAGTCGACCACGGCCGGGTGGTTGGCGACGTCGAGATCGACGTTATCTGCCACGCGAGCCGTCCCCGGATTGCCCGGCGCGACATAGAGCTCAGTCAGCAGCGGGCTCTTTTTCAGCGCATTTGCAATGGCGTGCTCGCGCCCGCCGGAACCAACTAAGAGAATGTTCATGGCGCCCGCCCGATTGCTTGGTTTCCGCTTCTAGGACGTGTGCGCGCCAAATGGCAATCCAGGCCGAAAAAGGCCGCGCTTGCCCGATGTCTGCGGGACGCTAGCTAGCCACGGCGGGGGCCAGCGGCTGGAGTATCCCACATGTCCATAACCAGAGAAATCGCGACTCACGACAACGCGGTCGCCTACGGCGGCCTGATCGACGCGATCGGTGGCGTCGCCACCATTGTCCTCGCCATTTGCGGCCTGGTTGGAATCGCGCCCCCCATGATGGTGGCAGTGGCGACCATCGTTTTCGGCGTCGCCCTTCTGATTCAGGGAGGCGCCATGCTATCCGAATACGCGCAGGTCATCTTCCCCGCTGGCGCGAGAGGCGCTCCAGAGCAGTTTGGCGGCAACAGCCTTGCGCTTGTTTTTCTCGTCGGCGCGGGCGGGATCGTGCTGGGCGTTCTCGCGCTGCTCGGGATTAACTCCGCGATACTGACGCCCGTGGCGGTCATCGGCTTTGGGACTGCGCTGCTCCTAAGCAGCAACGCCGTGTGGCACCTTTATGTGCTACGACGCGCGTCCGCGCATATGCAGGCGTCCGCCTCCGGACAGGCGCAGCACATCGGCGCCGAGATGCTCGCGAGCGAAATGGCGTCCGGCTCGGCGGGCATTCAGGCGCTTGCCGGATTGGCCGCGATCGTTCTGGGCGTTCTGGCGCTTGCCGGCAACGTCAATGACCTTACGCTCAACCTGACGGCGCTGCTTGCGCTCGGCGCGACGCTGGTGCTCACCGGTAGCACGCTCAGCGCGACGGTCTTGAGCTTTATGCGAACCTGACAAGCGTTGGAAAAGCCCCCGGCGGCGGCCGGGGGCTTTTCTGCGTCGCTGACGGTCAAAACTGCTTCCCTCCGCACGCGGAAATGCTCTAAACACAGCGCCAATCTCTCCCATTGCGAGGCGAAATGGCGCGCCAGTTCATCTATCATATGCAGGGCCTGACCAAGACCTATCCTGGCGGCAAGAAGGTCTTGGACAACGTCCACCTATCCTTCTACCCCGACGCCAAGATCGGCGTTTTGGGCGTCAATGGCGCCGGCAAGTCGACGCTGCTGCGCATCATGGCGGGCATCGACAAGGAATTCACCGGCGAAGGCTTCGTCGCCGAGGGCGCCCGCGTCGGCTACCTGCCCCAGGAGCCGCATCTCGACCCCGCGCTCGACGTGCGCGGCAATGTCATGCTCGGCGTCGCCGAGAAGAAGGCCATTCTCGACCGCTACAATGATCTCGCCATGAATTATTCGGACGAGACCGCCGACGAGATGACGAAGCTCCAGGACGAGATCGAGGCCAAGGGCCTGTGGGATTTGGACAGCCAGGTCGACCAGGCGATGGAGGCCCTCGGCTGTCCGCCGGACGACGCGGATGTGGGCAAGCTCTCGGGCGGCGAGCGGCGCCGCGTCGCGCTGTGCAAGCTGCTGCTGGAACAGCCGGAGATGCTGCTGCTCGACGAGCCGACGAACCATCTCGACGCCGAAACCGTCAATTGGCTCGAAGGTCATTTGCGGCAGTATCCGGGGGCGATCCTGATCGTCACCCATGACCGCTACTTCCTCGACAATGTCACCGGCTGGATCTTGGAGCTCGATCGCGGCCGCGGCATTCCCTATGAGGGCAATTATACAAGCTGGCTGAAGCAGAAGCAGAAGCGCCTCGCGCAGGAATCGAGCGAGGACAAGGCGCGCCAGCGCGCGCTTGAAGCCGAAAGCGAGTGGATCGCCGCTTCGCCGAAGGCGCGTCAGGCCAAGAGCAAGGCCCGCATTCAGCGCTACGAGGAGCTCGTCGCCAGGCAAAACGACAAGGCGCCGACCACCGCGCAGATCATCATCCCGGTGGCCGAGCGTCTCGGCGACAATGTCATAGATTTCGAACATATCTCGAAAGGCTTCGGCGACACGCTGCTGATCGACGACCTCTCCTTCAAACTGCCGCCCGGCGGCATCGTCGGCGTGATCGGCCCCAACGGCGCCGGCAAGACGACGCTGTTTCGCATGATCACCGGGCAGGAGAAGCCCGACAACGGAACGATCGAGATCGGCGACAGCGTGCAGCTTGGCTATGTCGACCAGTCGCGCGACGCGCTGCACGCCAATAAAACCGTCTGGGAGGAAATCTCCGACGGCAATGAGGTGATCTATCTCGGCAAGCGCGAAATCAACAGCCGCGCCTATTGTTCAGCGTTTAATTTCAAGGGTTCGGACCAGCAGAAGAAGGTCGGCCAGCTCTCGGGCGGCGAGCGCAACCGCGTGCATCTCGCAAAAATGCTGAAGAGCGGTGCCAATGTGCTGCTGCTCGACGAGCCGACGAACGACCTCGACGTCGACACGCTGCGCGCATTGGAAGACGCGCTCGTCGATTTCGCCGGCTGCGCCGTCATCATCTCGCATGACCGCTTTTTCCTCGACCGCATCGCGACGCATATCCTCGCCTATGAAGGCGAGAGCCATGTCGAATGGTTCGAGGGCAATTTCGCCGATTACGAAGAGGACAAGAAGCGGCGGTTGGGCGTGGATTCCGTCATCCCGCACCGGCTGAAGTATAAGAAATTCGCGCGGTGAACGAACTCAATTGAGGCCCCATCCGATGATGGCTGACGCTCAAAATTGAGAGCGTCTACGGGGCCACCACCGCCACCTCGGGGAAATAGGTCCGGTATCTCCCGACATCGCGCGTCAGAAGCGGCACGCCTAAGGTTTCCGCCTGCGCGCCGATAAAGAAGTCGGCGAGGACATTCGTTTTTGAACCGCCCTGGCGCCGGTGTTCGCGAAACGCTTGGCCCGCGCGCCAGAGCGCTTGCCGCGACATGGCGGAATGTTCGACTCCCAGCGAGTCTAGAAAATCCGAACAATCAGCTTCGCTTGCAAAACCCGTGAACAGCTCGGCAAAGACAGCGTCGACGATCAAGATCGCGCCAAGCGACATTCTTCTTTCGAGCGCCTGTTGCGACGCTCCAAACCAGTCGGGATTGCGCGTCAACAGGTCAATAAAGATATTCTTGTCGACAAGCGTCAATCGTCGCCTCGCAAGAGACGCATCCACGCGTCGGTGGTTATCTCGAATTTCACGCCTTTGCGATCCAGCGTTGCTAGCGCCCGTTCGATTTTGACTTTGGCCGCCTGCACCGCAGCGGCGTCGGGCTGCTGCGCCTCGCTGCGCTCCACCGATACGCCGCCTTCCGGCCGCGCGCGCACGCTCACCCTGTCGCCCGGCCGAATGCCGGCAGCTTCCCTCACGGCCTTCGGCAAAGTGACCTAGCCTTTAACGGTGACTTTCGTGCTCATGCTCAAAACGGTAATACCTCTTGCCTAAAGTATTACCTGCTCTTAAGGAGCGTCAATCTGGTCCGATTAACGGACCGGTCGCCCAAACGCCAGCCGCAGCTCGTCCTTCGCCTGCTCCAACGCCTGTCGGCGCGCCTCGGGCAAATCCTTGCCGGCCCGGTTGATGTAGAAGGTCAGCATCGACATGGCGGAACGGAAAGGCGATGACTTGCGCCGCGCGCTCGCCTCGGCCGACCGCTTCAGCGAGCGGGCGATCTCGGCGGGATCGTCCCAGGTGAACACGCCGGGTTCGAGAGCGAGCGCATGACTGTTGCGGGTGACGTCGCCCGACCAGTAGGCGGGCGGGGCGTCCGGGCTTTTGGCCGCCTCGCGGCGCGTCTTTCGCCTTTGCGTCATCGCCAGCCTCATTCCGCAGAGGCCCGCAAATAGTCGATATCCCCCGGAAATCAACGTCGCCAAGCGTTGCCGCCACGAATTCGCCATCTGGGCGTGGCGAATTTCGCCAACTGAAAAAACGCCCAATGGGGAATTTCGAGGCATGAGAGTGTTCGGCAGGGTCGGCGCCTGCGCCGCTATGGGCGCGCTGGCGCTCGCGGGCTGCGCGCCGCAGGAGTCGCCGGTCGCGTCGGCCCCCGCCTCCTATGAGCAATCCGCGCAGGAGACGGAGCTCACTGGCCTGGACGCGCTGCACGCGCGAATCGCCCATTACGCCCGCATCTACAATATTCCGGAATCGCTCATTCACCGCTCGGTCCGCCGCGAGAGCAACTACAACCCCAAAGCCCGGCACGGACCTTATTGGGGGCTGATGCAGATCCGTCACGACACGGCGCGGCACATGGGCTACGACGGCCCCGCAAGCGGCCTTCTCGACGCCGACACCAACCTCGCCTATGCGGTGCCCTATCTCGCCAACGCCTTCAAGGTCAGCGGCGGCGACGAAGCGCGGGCGATCAGGCTCTACGCCGGCGGCTATTACTACGAAGCCAAACGCAAGCACATGCTCGACCAGCTCGTGACCGCGGCGCAGACTGCGAAACTTTACTGATTCTTCGGCGTAAAGGTGCTGCGCACGCGTCCGCCGTGCGCCGCCCCGCCCTGCACGGTGGCCATGCCCGTCGCGACGTCGTAGACGAGCTTTTCGCCCTTGACGATGTTTTCGCCCTGGGTAAGCGTCACATTGCCGACGAGATAGACTTTGTTCTCGGCCTTGTCATAGCTGCCGCGATCGCCCGTGCCGATCTGGTCTTTTGAAACGAGCGTCACCGGCCCCTCCGCGTCGATATGTTTGACGCGATCGTTCGACGCCCCCGGCGGTTGGCCGCCGCCGGCCTTGCTGTCGAGAAAAATGATGAGGCGCGCCGCCTTCAGCGTCGAAGGCCCATTGGTGACGATCACGCTGCCCGAATAGATCAGCTTCTGCTCTTTCTCGAAATAGTCGAGCTTGCCCGCGTCAATATTGAGCGGATCCTTGGCGGAAGCGCCCGGCAAAATGCCGCCAGAGCGGCCGGCGGCGCTTGCCGGCGTCGCAGCGATGGTGAGCGCAGCAAGGAGAAGGGCGAAGGGACGCATTTAGTCCTTGGCGGCGGCGCCCGTAGATTGCGCGGGCGCATCGCCCTCACCGTATAGCACCGAATGAACCTTGCCGGTGAAGGTCGCGCGCCGCTCTTTTTGTGAAAATTTGACCGACTCGGCAGTGACTTCGCCGCCGTCGATGTTCAGGAGCACGGGCTTGTCGGAGGTCATTATGCTGGATTTGAAATCCATTACCGCCGATTCCAACTGCATATCGAAGTTCTTGTCGTCGCGGATATTGACGCCGCCTGTCATGTCGGCGAGATCGGCCTTCCTGTTGTAGACGCCCTTCTCAGCGGACAGGACGATGGAATTGTCCTTGCTGTTCTCGACCCGAACCTCGAGCTGCTCGAGCTCGAAGACGTCGGGCTTCGCCAGATCTTGCATGCCGATGACGGCGCGCACCTCATAGGGGCGCCCGTCCTTACGATAGCCGACCAGCTTTGGGCTCTCGATGACGATGCGTGAGCCTTTGAGCGCGACGCGCGCCAGGCTCAGATCGGCCGGCAGAAAGCGCAGCGAACTGATGAGCAGGCCAAGGCCGACGATTCCGACGACGCCGCCCGCCCCCCACAAGATCCAGCGGCGCAGGCGCGCGACCCGCACCGTATGGCGCACCGCCTCTGGAAAGGCGTTCCGGTGGGGCGAGGCAAGCGCGCCGAGCCGCTCGCGGGCGGTCGGCGCCGGGAAAACGTCGGTCATGCCGGAATCATGAGACATTCAGGTGGCGAATTCGAGGCGAGGCCAAAGCCTCATTCATGGGAAAAAATATCGGTCTCGGGCCAGCCGGCGAGATCCAGCCTGGCGCGGGCGGGAAGAAAATCGAAACAGGCCTGGGCCAGCTCGGCGCGGCCCTCGCGCGCGAGCATGGCGTCGAGCCTGTCCTTGAGCTGATGCAGATAGAGAACGTCGGAGGCCGCATAGGCCTGCTGCGCGTCGGACAGCGCCGGCGCCCCCCAGTCGGACGACTGCTGCTGCTTCGAGATCTCCACGCCCAGCAGCTCGCGCACGAGATCCTTGAGGCCGTGCCGGTCGGTATAGGTGCGCGCGAGCTTGGAGGCGATCTTGGTGCAATAGACCGGCGCCGGCACGAAACCGAAGGTTTTGGCGAGAATGGCGATGTCGAAACGGGCGAAGTGGAAGAGCTTCAGAATGGCCGGATCGGCCAGAAGGCGCTCCAGGCGCGGGGCGCGCGTCTGACCGCGCGCGAACTGCACCAGCTCGGCGTCGCCGTCGCCGAAGGAGAGCTGCGCCAGGCACAGCCGGTCGCGGTGGGGATTGAGGCCCAAGGTCTCGGTGTCGATCGCGACAATGGAGCCGGCGCCGATCCCTTCGGGGAGATCGCCCTGGTGCAGGCGGATGGTCATGTGGCTCGAATCGTTCGATGTGGAGCGGTCAGTCTATCGCAGAACGCGCGCGGCTTGTCGAAGCGGGCGGCGGGCGGCGCTGGCCTCGCTTCATAACCGCGGCGAACTATGTAAGAATTCTTGCGCGGTCTATGGACCTTCCAGCTCAAGGATGAACCGCATGCGTTATCTTCTCGCCTTAATTCTGGTCTGCGCGGTCGCTGCGCCGCCGGCGTCCGCCGCGTCTTCAAAAGCCCGCGCCTCTAGCGCCAAATCTGTTTCAGCGTCGAAGGCGGACCAAAAGACCAAGAGCGGCAAGCGCAATCGGCAGAGCTCCGATCGCAAAGGGGACGGCGGCATCCATCCTCTGGTCGGAAGCGGCGATTACTAGGCCGAAGCGGCAGCCTTCGGCCCCCAGGCGGCGCGCGATTCGCCAGGGAGCCGTTCCGCTGGAATGACGCGCATCAGCTCCTCTTGCCACACGCCCGCCAAGTCTTCTATTGCAGTGCAAATGTCCCGGGATGGCGAGAGAACGCTGGTGAACGATCCGATCGACGACCTCAGCGGCTCCGAACGCCGCTTCAACACGCTTGTTATTGAACTCGCGATCCGGCTGTTCGCGATCGGCGCGCTGATCTACTGGACCTTCATCATCGTCCTGCCCTTCGCGGCGATCATTCTCTGGAGCGTCGTGCTCGCCGTGGCGCTCTATCCGATTTTCCGTGTGGTGGCCGGCCTGTTGGGCGGCCGGCCAATCGCCGCAGCCGTGCTGATGACGATCGCCGGTCTCGTGCTGATCATCGGGCCGGTCACATGGATGGCGGTTGGCGCAATCGACCCCATCAAGTCGCTGATGGCGGGAATTGAAACGGGCAATATCGCCGTCCCGCCGCCGCCGGCGTCGATCAAGGATTGGCCGTTCATCGGCGAGCAGCTCTATTCCTTCTGGCTGCTGGCCTCGACCAATCTGCGCAGCGCCTTCACCCAGATTCTGCCTCAGTTGAAGCCCGCCGGGGAATTCATGCTCGGCATGGCGAAGAGCGCCGGCGCGGGCACGCTCAAATTTCTTGTCTCCGTCCTGCTCATGGGGTTCATTCTTGCCTCCGCGCCGCAAATGCTCTCCGGAGCGCGCGCGCTGTCGCGACGCATCGATCCGTCGAGCGGCGAGAAATTCGTCGATCTCGCCGGCGCGACGATCAACGCAGTTTCGCGCGGCGTCATGGGACTGTCGCTGATGCAGGCGGTCGTGGGCGGGCTCGGCATGTATCTCGCCGACGTGCCGGGCGCGAGCCTGCTGACCATCGCCATTCTGGTGCTCGGCATCATTCAGATCGGTCCGCTGCTGGTCGTCGCGCCCGTCATCTTCTGGGCGTGGACGACGCTCGCGACCGGCCCCGCCCTGGCGCTGACGGTCTGCATGCTCAGCGTCAACTACATGGACAATGTGCTAAAGCCCTTCATCTTCGCGCATGGGCTGTCCACGCCGATACCGGTGATTTTCGTCGGCGTGATCGGCGGCGTTCTTGCGCACGGGATCGCCGGCCTGTTCGCGGGACCGGTCGTGCTCGCCGTGGTCTGGGAGCTGACCAAGGCGTGGATCGCGGACGACCTCAAAGCAGTCGAAAAACCGAGCGTCGAGCCTGATTTCGACGTGGAGACGTCGCCGGTCCTACCGCCCGCGCAAGGCGTTGAGAACCTTTAGGCCGGCACGGCCGTTGCGCTGCAGGCCGGCGCGCGACTGAAAATCGGCGATCGCCTCTTTGGTCTTGGTTCCGATCACCCCGTCGGCGTCGCCAACGTCATATCCGTGGCGGGTCAGAAGCGCCTGCAGTTCGCGGCGTTCGGCGCGCGACAGACCCGGGTCGTCGGTCGGCCATGGAGTCTGGACGCCCGGACGGCCGCGCAGCCTGTCGGACAGGACACAGATCGCCAGCGCGTAGGACTCAGCCGCGTTATAGGCATAGATCGCATCAAAATTTTTCGTCACGAGAAACGCCGGCCCGTTGCGGCCCGCCGGCAACAGCAACCCCGCGCTCCCCTCGCCGAGACCGCTCCCGTCGAGACGCGTCACGCCCTTCGATCGCCAAAAGCTCATCGACTGGCGCCGCTTGCGTCCGGCAGGACCCGAATAGCCCTGCGGCAGCCGCACCTCGAAGCCCCACGTCATGCCAGAGCGCCAGCCGCTCTTGTACAGATAATTCGCCGTCGAGCCGAGCGAGTCCGCCGCCGAGCTCGCAATGTTGCGGCGGCCGTCGCCGTCGAGATCGACGGCTGTGCCGAGAAAGGTCGACGGCATGAATTGCGTATGGCCGAAGGCGCCGGCCCAGGAGCCGTAGAACTCCTCCGGCGCGACGTCGCCGCTGTCGAGAATCTTGAGCGCGGCGATGAATTCCTTCCGCCAGTAGTTGTTGCGTCGCGGCGCCTCGCAGGCGAGCGTCGCAAGGCTCTGGACCACCGGGCGCTTGCCAAAGTTCTTGCCGAAGTCCGACTCGGCCCCCCAGACGGCGACGATGGTCGGCGCATCGACGCCATAGCGGCTTTGGGCGGCGTGCAGCGCGCGCGCATGCTGGCGCAGCATCGCGCGTCCTTCTTCGACGCGCTCGTCGTCGACGAGGCCCGCGACATAATCCCAGACAGGCGTCGTAAACTCCGGCTGCTTGTCCATGAAGCTGACGGCGTCGTTGGGGGCGAGCCCATTCGTCGCCGATGCGATCGTCTGCTGTCTGACCCCGGCCCCGGCCGCGGCGGCGCGGAGGCCCGAGAGGCAGCTGGACCATTCAGCGCGCGCCGGCGCGGTCGCGAACAGCAGCGCGGCAAGCGCCACGAGAAGATGATTCGTCTTCATGTCGCGGACTCTAGCGGAAAGTCGCGGCTTTTTTGAGCCGCGGCCGTTAGCGACGCGCGTCACTCACAGACGCGGCGCGGGCGTGAGCCGATCACGTCGCCATATTCGTCGAAGACCGGACGGCGCTCGACCCAGCACACGGGCGGCGGGGCGACATAGACGGGCGGCGCCGGATAGACGACGGGCGGCGCCGAATTGGCGAGCGCCCCGCCGGCGATCGCGCCAAGCGCAAATCCGCCGATGCCCGCCGCAATGGCGGGGCCGGCGGAATCGGCGTGGGCCGGCGCCACTGGCGCTGCGGCGCCGAGCGCCAAGGCCGCTGAAAGCGTCGCAATCGTTGTGCGCATCATACTCTCCCGAGACGGACGAGCCGCAATCCGCGCGCGCGGGAAGCTGGCTCGATGGGACAATAGGGACTTTCCCGTAGATGAATCGTTAATGGCCGCGCCGCATTCAAAGCTGCGACACCTTCGGTTTGCCGGAAGGCGCTTTTGTGGCTGGCTTGACCGGCGTCCGCTCTCTTGTCCCCTCGCCGGCGCCCGTTCTTAGCGCCGGGGCGTCATTCGCCTCGGGCGCAGGCGCTTTGGCTCGGAAAGCGGCGGCGAGCGCCTTGGCCGCGGCAAGCTCCTTGGAGTCGAGACGCGCGCCGATTTCGTCGCGCTTGCCGGCCGCGTCGGCGTCGCCCTGGTCGGCGGCGGCCGAAAACCAGGCGTAAGATCGCGGAAGGTTGCGATCGACGCCGAGGCCGCGCGCGTAGAGAATGGCGAGGTTGAACTGGCTGTCCCGCACGCCATATTCGGCCGCGCGGCGGAACCACTCCGCCGCGGCGGCGTAATCCGGCTTGCCGTCGCCGCCCTCGGCGAGCAGCACCGCGAAATTATGCATCGCCCGCGCGTTGCCGGACTGTGCGGCGCGCTCGTACCACAAGCGGGCGCGGGCATAGTCGCGCGCGACGCCAAT
>Ga0209347_1000598_pt1 | contig 84563 bp, 85 predicted proteins | sample AutmiccommuBRH23_FD_187382 | JGI IMG/M metagenome (GOLD analysis project Ga0209347, IMG submission 187382) | Deep subsurface microbial communities from Mt. Terri, Switzerland - Autotrophic microbial communities BRH/23 (SPAdes) (version 2) | ecosystem: Environmental > Aquatic > Deep subsurface >...
TACTTGGGATTTATCCCTGGGAGAGTAGGTCGTCGCCGGAATAAATTTTAAAATGGGACATTCCTCTGCAAGAGGTGTGTCCCATTTCATTATTCCTCACGGTAACCCGTGAGGTTTTTAAATTATAGGGGACATTTAGGGACATTATTCGCCCTGTGGTTATAAAACCACAATACTTAATTCTATTATGGAATTCAGAAGGATTTAATCGGTAAAAACATATACCGCGAGGGGTATAAAAAATTATATTACACGCATAGTTTACCAAAATGCTGTGCCGGTGTTAAACTTGCTATTGACAAAAGGAGGTTGTGATGATATTTTTCATATATACCCCGTGGGGTATATATGGCTGGCCGAGTCTTGTTTTGCTGTAACGGCAGCTATTGTGAGCATTTATATTTACAACTGTATACCCTCTTGGGTATTATATCGTTACGCAAAGGAGAGAAGAGTTTATGCATTTTGGTACGGTATTGATTATCGGGGGAGTGGCCGCGGGGACAAAAACAGCGGCTAAGACTAAGCGTGAAAATCCGGACTTCAGGGTGGTAGTCCTTACCAGGGAAAAACACGTGTCATATGCTGGCTGCGGCCTTCCCTACTATATCGGGGACGTCATCAGGGAAGAAAAAGAGTTGGTGGTTAGGAAGCCGGAGGACTTCCGGACCGACAACGACATTGAGATTGTTACAGGCTTTGAGGCGGTAAATATTTTACCGGAAGCAAAAAAAGTTGTGGCACGGGACGTGTCGAGTTCGGAGGAGAGTGAGTTTAGCTATGACAAACTGGTTCTGGCCACCGGGGCCTCGCCGTTTATCCCGCCTGTACCGGGGGCGGGTTTGAAAAAAATATATACGGTTCGAACGGTTTCGGAAACACTGAAGATGAAAGAACTGATAAGCTCAGGCGGTGTTAAGTCCGCTGTAGTGGTTGGAGGTGGACTAATCGGCCTGGAGATGGCGGAAAACCTCTCCCATCGAGGTATTAAAACCACGGTGGTTGAGCTTGCCGGTCAGGTGCTGCCGCCCTATGATTATGAAGTGGCCCTGCATGTGGAGAACCATCTCAGGGAAAAAGGTGTGGAGGTTATCACAGGGACTGCCATTACAGGTTTTAAGGATAATGGCCTGGGTGGGGTATCAGCAGTCTTAACTGAAAAAGGAAGCATCGGGGCGGATATGGTGGTTTTGGCTGTGGGGGTACGGCCCAACGTGGAACTGGCCCGTAAATGCGGCATCGCACTGGGTTCAACCGGAGCCATTAAGGTAAATGATAAAATGGAGACCAATTTAAAAGACGTTTATGCTGTTGGGGACTGTGCCGAGAACTTAAATCTGATCACAGGGCATTCATGCTGGTATCCCATGGGTTCAACGGCCAACAAGACTGGTCGTGTAGCCGGGCAGAACCTCTCCGGGCCCGGACAGGATTCCATGCCAGGTGTGCTGGGGACCTCAATTGTAAAAGTTTTTGATATGCATGTGGCCAAAACGGGGCTGTCCGAAAAAGAAGCCGAGGCTCTGGCTTACGATGTGGAAACTGTGCTCGTACCGGCAAAGGACCGCGCCCACTACTTCCCCGGCAACCGGGAAATAATAACCAAGCTGATCGTGGACCGCGGCAGCAGGCGCGTGCTGGGCGGGCAGATTTTCGGCGAGGGAGTGGTTGATAAACCGGTGGATATTCTGGCTACCGCCATTTCTTTCGGCGCCACGGTGGATCAACTGGCCAAACTGGACCTGGCTTATGCTCCGCCTTTTTCATCGGCCATGAGCACCACCATCGTATCGGCCAACGTGATGATAAACAAACTGGCTGGAAAATTTATCGGAGTATCTCCGGGGGATTTGTTGAAGAAGAAGGAAGAGGGCGCCGTATTTTTGGATGTGAGAGAGCCGGAGGAATTTTTCCTCCGGGCCATACCGGATTCCGTTAACATTCCCCTGAAGAAACTGGCCGGTCATGCTGACGAACTGGCTAAAGAGAAGGAAATAGTGGTTATCTGCAAGGTTGGTTTGCGCTCCTATGCCGCCAATTTAAGACTCAAAAAAATGGGTTTCAATAGAGTTGGTATTCTTGAGGGGGGCATTTGTGCCTATCCCTACGAAACAGAATAGAAGGCCGTTGAAAAACTGCGCCTGGCTTTGTCAGGCTTGCCGTACAGTGCTCACGTACTATCAGTACGCTCCGCGCTGTCCGGCTACGCCTTTCGCGCCATGCTTGTTTTTGACCGGCCTTTGGAATGTTTTGCAATAGACTACGAGGAGGATATATTATGCCGGACAAAGTTATCAACGCCAAGGGCCTGCAGTGCCCGGGGCCTATTGTTCAACTGATGAAGGAAATGAAGGATTGCTTCCCCAAAGATATTATCTGCATTGAGGTAACGGATTACAGCTTCAAAAAGGATGTTGTAACCTGGTGCAGGAAAACCAATAATGAATTGTTATCAATAGAAGAACAAGAAGGGGTGTATCGGGCCAGGATAATGAAAAATTAGGTTATTGGCGGTTTAATTAGAACCGATATTGATTTTTAACCATATGACCTATAAAATTGTCCTGAGGTGTGCAGGTTATGCTGACGGTGAGACATGACAGGAAGTATAGCAAAATTGGTATCATGGGTGGCACATTTGATCCCATTCATTACGGTCACCTGGTGGCCGCCGAGGGTGCGCGCCACCATTTTTCCCTGGATAAGGTCATTTTTGTACCGGCCGCCCGCCCCCCGCACAAAACCCAAAGGGTAATCAGTGATCCTGAACACAGGTTGCAAATGACCTCGCTGGCCATAGCCAGCAACAGCAGGTTTGAGGTGTCTGACCTGGAGGTGGAGAGGGCCGGCCTTTCCTATACCATCGATACGGTGCGGGCCGTGTCGGAATTGTACAGTGGTGCAAAAATATATTTTATCACCGGGGCGGATGCGGTACTGGAAATACTGACTTGGCACAAGGTTGGTGAGTTATTGAAAATGGCTGTGTTTATTGCAGCCACCCGGCCAGGTTACAGGCTGGAAAGTCTTGCGGGGAATTTTCGGGGGGTTTTTGACAAAGTCAGGGGTAATATAGCCACCATGGAGGTACCTGCCCTGGCCATTTCTTCGACGGATATCCGCCGGCGGGTAAGGGAGGGCAGGCCTATAAAATACCTTTTACCCGAACCGGTGGAGAAATATATTATATCGACAGGTTTATACAGGTAAAACCGGCTTCCAGTATTTTCATTGTAATAGTGTTGTATTTGCATTATAATTATCACGTTACAATTTCATACATAGACAACGTCGTCGTTCATAAGGCAATGAAGCCCGGGTTATGATTCCGGGCTTTTATTTTTTACCCGGGAGGTTCGGTCATGAGAATAATCCTAGTTGCCTTTATTGCTGCTGCAGCGGTGGTAGTATTTCTTGTTCTGGCTATCGACAGCCGGATTGTGTTAGCAATTTTGAATGCAATGTTGATTTTATTGCTGGCGGCCCTGATGGTTAAATTATACAAAGCAAAAATAAATATGATTACCTCAGTGGCTGTACAAAGGGCTGCAGACTGGCAGGTATACCACGGGGCCACGGTGGAATCGTCCCTGCCTGCAGAGCATAGGGAGGTTCTCCTTGAAATAGGCAGGCTTTCCCAGCGGGCCAGGACTTTCGCCCGGGAAATTCACGTTACCGCCCATCAGGTTAGATCAGCCTCCCAAAAGATGGAGCATACGGTGCAGTCCGCAGGGGATATCAACAGCGTTTTTGCAGGTGTGCAGGAATTGGCCCAAAAGGTCCAGCGGGACGGCACTGAGTTTGAAGACGAACTCATGAATGGAACAAAGATTATTACCGAAAGTATGTTTACCTTGAATGGAGTATCGGCCACCATGGAGGAGATAACCATGGAGCAGCAAAAGGTCTCCAGTCAGGTGCACTCACTGTATGATGCCGTTGCTGTGGTAAGAGAGGTGGTCGCATCCATCGGCCAGATATCCTCCCAGACAAAGCTGCTGGCCTTTAACGCCACCATTGAGTCCGCCAGGGCTGGTACGTATGGCGCTGGTTTTAGCGTGGTAGCGAGGGAAATAACCAGACTGGCAGACCAAACTGAAGATGCCCTGAAAAATATAACCGGCTCTCTGGATAGGATTAGTAATGAATTCTTTCAGGTAGTGGAAAGTACGGATAAAGGACTGACTTCCGGCGAATCGGGAGTGCAAAGAATTATATCCGCCGCCGATATGCTCAAGGATTCCATAGATATGATGGGGAACATTAATGCCGGTGTTGTTGATGCTTACAGAGAAATAAGCGGCGGCTTGCAGGAACTGGCGGCGAAACTGGACGAAAGGGGCTCTGCCCTGGAGGACATCATTGACACCGGAAAACTGCTCCGGGGTGTGGCGGAAAATCTGGAGCAGGCCGTGAAGAATACTGATTTTAAATATACCGTAGATGACAGGTCAGTGAAGATTATGGAAAAAATAAGGGGGCTGCTGGAAAATCTGGCGGTTCAGCCGGAGATAACAGGTATGGATCCGGAACTACACGGCGGCAGGTTGCCCGGCGAGATGACATCGAATACAGAAATAGAGGCGATCTGGTCAAATGATCAAGAAGGTAATTTTGTTTTTTCCAGGCCGCCGGCAGGATTGCCCAATGCTTCCACCAGGGAATGGTGGCGCCGGGCTATTAAGGGTGAGGTATATTTATCCACGCCCTATATATCCGCCATCACCCGGAAGCCGTGTATAACGGTCTCGGTGCCGGTAAAATCTGGTGGGCAGGTAATAGGTGTTCTTGGAGCGGATGTGGGGCTGGAGGATGCTTAACTTAAAAGGGCCGTCCGTGCGCAAGCGGGCGGCCCTTTAAGGCAGGTAGTTACACTTAATAAGCATCAACATCAATCTGCCCGTTGCCAGTGGTTAGGCGGGCGGTCCCTTTGCCGCTGCCCAGGGTTAGCTTTCCGCTGGAATTAGCCGCGTCTTGACTGGCTACCCCGTTTTCCAGGCCGGAAATACTGCCTCGACGCGTTTCTGCCTCCAGGGTAAGGTTGGACTTCCTGGGCAGGCGGAATAAAATCCTGCCGTTGTCAGTATTCAGGTAATAGCTTTCGATCAGGGGGGCAGCCGAAATCAGCTCGATTTCACCCATGCGGGTGCTGGCTCTGACTTCTCCAGCGGGGTCTTCAATGTATATCCTGCCCATATCGGTGGAGGTGTCAATTTTACCGGTTACTTTCTTGACGTTTAGACTGCCCATTCTACTGGCAGCATTTATATCGCCCCGGGTGTCTTCTACGATAATTTCACCCATATCGGATTTCAGTTCCAGGTTGCCATCCATATGACTGGCCACAATCCTGCCCATTCTGTTATCAGCATTAATTGTCATACCGTTGGGTACCTGAATCTTAAAGTCGGTGGAGATATTGCTATTTGCGGGGGTATTGGCCTTGTCGACGTATATCCTGGTTATCTGCCCCTGCTCGATTACCACCTTAGCTGCTTCAGCCGCCGCTTTGGACCCGGACTCGGAGCTGGCCCTGCCGGTTATACGAGCGTAAACATGCAGCTTTCCGTCAGAACTGGGCTCCAGGTTTATTTCGCCCATGTTGCTTTCTATCCCCAGCCCTGAGCCTTTGGTCACGGTTACCGGTTCCGATTGCCACTCCCTGACATGCCTGTGGTTCTGGGCGAAGTTTACATTGTCAAGCAGGTTGCTGATGCCCAGTCCGCTGACGGCATTCGCCGCCGCTCCGGTCAGGATGAACAGTCCTATCAACAGCACGCTGGGAATGCTGAATTCGATTTCGCGGTCACCCCGGGCAGCCCGCCGGATAAAATATTCCACACCAAGTCCTATGAGCAGCAGGGGCCACATTTTCCAGACAGTTTCCGGGGATTTAATCCCGCCTAAATTGTATGCCAGCATACCCGTTCCCAGCGCCACCAGACCCAGGGCCAGGGTTATGGTGCCAACCTTAATCTTCGGGTTTTTGGTTTCCATTATCGTCTGCCCCCTTTCCCTTTTGTCCTGCGTTCCGGTACAGAATATAGATTCCGATGCCGACGATCAGCAGCGGGGGGAACACGTTTCTTATAAAGCCATATGGAATTACGTAGGGTATAAAATTGTTTGCCAGTGCCATTATACCCAGCAGGATAAGTATTGCACCTATAATATTGCTTTTGTTTTCCCATAATCCCCAGTCAAATAATTCCTTATCCTCAACGTGGTAGCCCTGGTTAATCCTTTTAACGAATTGTTGGGTGTCAAAAACCGTGTAGAAGAATATCACGGGTAGCACCAGGGCGGTTAACACATCCATTTGTAACATAGCGCTGAAGAATATTGTTCCGAAAAAAACTAGCATGGCCTGCAGACCCCGCTTCATCAGCCCCAGGTACAGGTATCCGCACCCGGGGATCAGGGAAAGTATGAAGGCTATAAACCGGCTTTTGTTTTCCATACTTTCCGGTATGGAGGCCACCTTTTTTTCCAGACACGTCCTGCAATAATTTTTTTCACCCAGGGTTACTATACACTGGTCGCAAACCGGCTGCCGGCAGACTTTGCAAATGTCCACCGCTTCCAGTTCGCTGTGGTTGATGCATTTCATTGATCCTAATACCTCTCTTTCAGTAAGGTGCCGTTCAGGTTCTCTATATTGGTGCAAGCTTTATTCAGCGCATCTCCGGAGTAGTGCACATAGCTCCTGAAAGCCAGATCCAGTTTATTCCCGGCGCTGATTATGTGCTGGTTATCAAACCAGGAACCCCCGTACCAGAATACCCCCAGGGTGACCGCAGCTGCTAGGGCCAGGTCCCGCAGGGTTCCCCATCCTCTACGAGAAAAGGAACTTTTCTTGTGAATTCGGGATGGTAGCGTATTGGTCCATGCTTTATTGAAGAAAGGATCGCCGGTCTTTTCATGTTCCCGGCCTTCTATGGCCGCCATTACCCCATCCAGGAAATCGGGCGGGGCTAACCGGGAGGGCAACTGCCATAAAAGTAAATTCACTTCCCGTAGTTCTTCCATCTCCCTGCTGCAGTCGGGGCAGTCAGACAGGTGTAACGCTATTTCCCTCTCTTCATAACATGGGCAATCTCCGGCCAGGTATTGTGCCAGTTTCTCTTTTACATGAATGCAGTTCACAGTCATCACCTCCCGCCAGGTATTCTTTCAGCATGTTCTTGGCCCGATTTATCCTGGTTGCTACGGTTTTCACCGGGATACCCATGATTTCCGCAATGTCCTGGTAACTCAATTGTCGGTAATGCTGCATCAGTAGCGGCAGGCGGTAACTTTCCGGCAGTTCCTGTAGTGCTTTTTGCAGCTGGGCCAGCTTTTCTTGCTGGATTAGTTGCTGCTCGGGGTTGGACCAGCTTCCGGAGGGAATTTCCCCGGCACTCCCGCTTTCGGGGTGGTGTTCAGGTAAAAGGTAATACTTTTCCCTTTTGTTTTTTCTTAGAAAATCCAGGCAATGGTTGGTTGCTATTCTGTATAGCCACGTGCTGAACTTTGACTCTTGCCTGAATTTATCAAGGGAACGGAAAGCTTTGATGAATATTTCCTGGGATATATCCCGGGCATCTTCCTGATTGTGAACGATCCGGTATACAAGGTCGAATATCTGGTGCTGGTAGCGCTCCACCAGCAGGCTATACGCACCGGTATCACTATGTATGGTTTTGTATACAAGAAGCTCGTCCGTTGCCGCCGACATTTTACCTCTCCTTAACCGCCTCTGTAATCTTAGACGGAATCACAGTGCAAATTACTTCATTAAAAATATAAAAATATTCCCCATAATCTTTACATAAATTATAATGATTCAAAAGCATGTTATTAAACTATTCCAAAATAAATTCTATAGCCAGATTTGGTAAAATCTTTGTTTTGCGTTAGCTGCATCAGCCCTTTTTGTTTTGCAAATAATACAAGTATTAAAGCAGCTATGAAAGAGGTGAATCTTTTGGTGCGTACCCTATATGTGGGTAACCTTCCCTGGGCTACCAAGGCGGAAGATCTAGAGGAATCATTTTCCCGGTACGGTGAAGTAATAAGCAGCCGGGTGATTACCGACCGGGAGACCGGGCGCTCCCGCGGTTTTGGTTTTGTTGAGGTGGGTGACGATGATGCAGAGAAAATAATAGCAGCGCTGAATGGGGCGGAATTAAACGGCAGGCCGATAACGGTTAACGAGGCCAAGCAGCGTGAGGAAAGAATGGGATAATTCAGTACAAAGGAACCTCCGTATAAAAGGAGGTTTTCTTTTTGTTCTGTGTTCAAAGGAAATCGACTTAATATCACGAAAATTTATCAGTATAGAGAATGGGTACAGCTAAAGGGACCCAGATGGAAGGACTGAAGCGGAGGTCAAAGTTGGACAGGGAAAAAATAATCAATATATTACGTAGCACAATGCCGGAAAAGAGATTAAATCACTCACTGCAAGTGAGTGAAACCGCGGCACACCTGGCCATGAATTATGGCTGTGATCCAGGTCGGGCAGCTCTGGCAGGCCTGCTGCACGACTGTGCCAGGGACCGGAGCGATGAAGAACTTTTAAGTCTGGCCGGTGAATACGGCATAAACATTTCCTTCGTGGAAAGCCGGTGCCCGCTTATATTGCACGGGCCGGTGGGGGCAGCTCTATGCAGGGATCGTTTTGGTGTAGATGACAAAGAGGTTATCCGGGCCGTGGCCTTGCATACCACCGGCTCCCCTGAGATGAGCCTGTTGGAAAAGGTAGTTTATATCGCTGACAAAATTGAGCCGGGACGGCGTTATGACGGTGTGGCCGTGCTCCGTGAAGCAGCCCGCAGGGGTCCCGATGAAGGTCTGGTTGCCTGTCTGGCGCATTTCATGTATTATTTGATCAATAAAGGAGAAATAATTCACCCGGATATGGTTAGCGCATGGAATATTATGGCTCTTAAGGTAGCCGGCAGGAACTTCTGAGCATGCTCCGAATATATTATAAAAAACCAATAATCAAGGAGGAGTGGCGATTGTCGTTAGATCCACAGACACTGGCCGGTATTGCCGTACAGGTTGCTGAGGACAAGAAGGCCTATAATATCACCATGTTGGATATCAGCAAGATTTCCATCATTGCCGACTATTTCATTATCTGCAGCGGGAGATCATCTGTTCATGTACAGTCTATTGCAGAGGGCATCGTAGAAGCCCTGACGGAGGACTTCGGCCTGAAACCCCGCAAAGAAGGATTTAAGGAAGGGCGATGGGTGCTTTTGGACTTTGGTGACGTGGTAGTACATGTTTTTCAGGATGACGAACGGCACTTTTATAATCTGGAACGTCTGTGGGGCGATGCGCCTGTGGTGGAGATGTCGGCCCATTAAATCGGGGACATTCCTTCTTGAAGGTGTGTAACCGTTCCTATTTAGGCATCCCTCCCGGATTTAATAAGGAGAAAGGGATATAGTGAACCCAGGAAGGTGTGTCCCCTTTCCTTAATTGTTGTCGTTGACAACACAAATGCGCATATTTTATAATTGGTATTGTCAAAATAGAGGAACAACATTGATGGGGAGTAGTAAGCAGGCGCGTATTTTGCAGAGAGCCGCCGGTTGGTGTAAGGCGGTAAAGACGTGCTGATGAACTCGCCTCTGAGTTGGTCGGAGGAATAGGTACTCCGATTCGGTGGTAACCGTTAACAACACACACGAGTGGGTAAAGTTATGGGGCTGTGGCGCAGAGGGAGCGCGCTTCCTTGGCATGGAAGAGGCCGCGGGTTCGATTCCCGCCAGCTCCACCAGGCAATAACTTACCAACAAGGGTGGTACCGCGGGTATATTACTCCCGTCCCTTATTGAGGACGGGAGTTTTTATTAGGAGGATCATGAATTGAAAGAACGCTATGATTTCAAGGAAATTGAAGAAAAATGGCAGAAGTCCTGGGAGGCGGAAAATCTGTACGAGGTGCAGGACTTCAGTGACCGCCCGAAATATTACTGCCTGGAAATGTTTCCCTACCCCTCGGGGAAGCTGCACATGGGGCACGTCCGGAATTATTCCATCGGTGATGTGGTGGCCCGCTTCAAAACAATGCAGGGACATAACGTGCTGCATCCCATGGGCTGGGACGCCTTCGGGCTGCCGGCGGAAAATGCCGCCATCAAGCACGGCAACATGCACCCCGCAGAATGGACCTACGAAAATATCAAAACCATGCGGGAGCAGCTTAAACAATTAGGTATCAGTTATGACTGGAACAGAGAGATAGCCACCTGCCACCCGGGCTATTACAAATGGACCCAGTGGCTTTTTATTCAGTTATACAAGCACGGGCTGGCCTATAAAAAGAAAGCGGCGGTGAACTGGTGCCCCTCCTGCGCCACCGTGCTGGCCAACGAGCAGGTTAAGGAGGGCGCCTGCGAACGTTGTAAAACCGGCGTGGAAAAACGCGAGCTGGAGCAGTGGTTCTTTAAAATTACCAGCTATGCGGACCGCCTGCTGGACGATATCAGCCTGCTGGGAGGCTGGCCGGAAAAGGTCAAGATTATGCAGGAGAACTGGATAGGCCGCAGCGAGGGGGCGGAAATAAACTTTCCCATCGAGGGGCTAGAGGAGAGCTTTACCGTTTTTACCACCCGGCCGGACACTGTTTTCGGCGTTACTTACATGGTGCTGGCGCCGGAGCACCCCCTGGTGGAAAAAATAATCAGCGGCAAACCCCAGGCCGCAGAAATTAGGGAATTCGTAAACAAGGTAAGGAATTTAAGTGAGATTGCCCGCACCGCCACGGACGCGGAAAAGATAGGCTTTTTCACAGGCGGATACTGTATTAACCCTTTAACCGGCGAAAAGGTGCACATACTGGTGGCCAACTATGTGTTGCTGGAATACGGCACCGGCGCGGTGATGGGCGTGCCCGCCCATGACCAGCGGGACTTTGAATTTGCCAGGAAATACAATCTGCCCATCAGAATAGTTATTCAGCCGGAAGGGCCGGATCTTGATCCGGAAACCATGGCCGGGGCTTATACCGGTGAAGGCAGAATGGTTAATTCCGGGCCTTTTAATGGCACTCCCAATGAAGAGGGAATTGCGAAAGTAATAAAATATCTGGAAGAAAAAAATACCGGGCGGGGAGTAATTAATTTCCGTTTGCGGGACTGGCTGATTTCCAGGCAGCGCTACTGGGGTGCTCCCATACCAATGATTTACTGTGACCACTGCGGGGTGGTTCCCGTGCCCGAGCAGGATTTACCGGTACTGCTGCCCGGGAACGTGGAATTTAAGCCCACTGGCCGCTCACCCCTGGCGGATAGCCCGGATTTTGTGAATACCACTTGCCCCGGGTGCGGCAAGCCTGCACGCCGGGAAACGGATACCATGGACACCTTCATGTGTTCTTCATTTTATTATTACCGTTACACCAGCCCCCGGGAAGAAAACGCGGCCTGGGACCGGGACAAGGTAAACAACTGGCTGCCCGTGGACCAGTACATTGGGGGTGTGGAGCACGCCATACTGCACCTGCTCTACTCCCGGTTCTTTACCAAATTCCTGTACGATATCGGACTGGTTAAAAACATCGAGCCCTTCACCAACCTGCTCACCCAGGGCATGGTGCTGAAGGACGGCACCAAAATGTCCAAGTCCAAGGGGAATGTGGTGAGCCCGGAAGAAATAGTGGCTTCCTACGGGGCGGATACAGCCCGCCTGTTCATACTCTTTGCAGCCCCGCCGGAGCGCGACCTGGAGTGGAGCGACCAGGGGGTGGAAGGCAGTTACCGCTTCCTGCACCGGGTGTGGCGGCTGGTGGCCCCCCTGGCGAATGACCTGCTAAAGGCCCCGCCCAGGCCTGAAGGGAAACTGGTGGGGGTTAACCGGGAGATGCGGCGACTTACCCATGCCACCATCAAAAAGGTGACCGAGGACGTGGGCAGCCGCTTTAATTTCAACACGGCGGTGAGCTCCATCATGGAACTGGTAAACGGGTTATATCAGTTTAAGGAGGTGCCGGAAAGCGACCGGGACCCCGCCGTGCTGAGGGAGGCGGTGGAACACATGTTAATCCTCCTGGCACCCTTCGCCCCGCATATTTCCGAGGAGTTGTGGCGAGGCACCGGGCATGGGGAAAGTATCCACAAACAGCCCTGGCCGGAGTATGACCCGGCTGCCATAGTGGAGGACGAAATAACCATTGTTGTACAACTCAACGGCAAGGTCCGGGAAAGGATGCTGGTGCCGGCGGGCATTAGCGCGGAAGAAATGAAAAAGCTAGTGCTGGAACAGCCTAAAGTGCAGAATATGATTGAGGGCAAGCAGGTGGTCAAGGTTGTTCCGGTACCGGGAAAATTGGTAAACATCGTGGTCAAGTAGCATCTTCTGACCCCACTCCAGCGGTGGGGTTTATTATAGGTAAGCAAGGTAAGTAAGTACGGTAAGTAGGTACCGGGCAACTACCCTGAAAATCGTATTTTCATCTTCTGATGGTGCCGTGTCAGCGGCATAGGTGTTTAAGTTATTAAGCATTAAGTTAAAATAACAAAAGGGGCTGTGCCAAAGCTAGTTTGGGGCAGCCCTTTCTTTTTGCTAGGAGAAGTTTTGCACTGATCCCTATGGCAGGCCAGGGAATATCTTATTAGTGGGTTGTGAATCGTTCGACTAGCTCATTGGCCGGTTTTATGTTTGTGAAATAATCGACGTTACAGGCACATGGTAGTGACCAGTATTTTGGCGTTTCAAAGCCATGTGCTTTATTTATCACCGGGCTGGCAATAATATATAATAAATCAATTTAAATACGGTGATCAAAAAGGTTACTGGAGGGAGTGAAAAAAATGGCACGGTCCGCTAATATAGCCTGCAGTTATTTCAATGTAGTGAAACAGGAGAAGAAAAATGAAAACATAAGTGATAGACTGGTAGGTGCTGTAAATGAGAACTATGCCACCTTAAGTGAATGGAACAGCGCAACAATAGACCGGCATACCGGAGTCTCTCTTTTGGAAAGGTTTAAAAACAATTACAGCACCTTAATGCAATGGTAGTGTTTACGTTATTCTTCCGTTAAAATGGATTGAGGATAGGGGATTGGAATGTGGTTTAGGGTAAATTATTCATAAATACAAAAGGTTAAATAACAATCCCCGCCGTTTGCAGCGGGGATTGTTATTTAACCTGGATATTATCATCTGGTTCGGGTACCGACCAAATACCATTTGTAAATAAATTTGTGTCACAAATTTTCATCTTTGATCCAGTTTATAAACCTTGATTATTCAGGTATCCTTCCAAGTGTAATGGTTTTTTACTTGACAGGAAGAGGACGCTGTATTAAAATCAAATCTGTTAAGTATTCTTCCTTGATATTTTGCGGCGTTTGGCGGAGGCATTATGGAAAAGCTGGCCATGATAAATTTGCTATATGATTTTTACGGTCAGTTGCTGACCGAGCGCCAGCGGCGTTTTGTGGAGTTGTATTACGGAGACGACCTCTCCCTGGGGGAAATTGCGGAACAGTTCGGTGTCAGCAGACAGGCCGTATACGACATATTAAAAAGATCAGAGCAATCCTTAACGGATTATGAAAACAAGCTGGGACTTGTGTCCAGGCACATGGATAACCGCCTGCTTTTGGGGCAGGCGCTGGAATTGCTGGAAAGCGGCCCTGAGAAACTGCCGGAGGTAAGAAAAATATTAACAAGGGTCATGGCTACGGAAGAGGAATGAAAGGAGGGCACAACCTTGGTTTTTTCGGGATTGGCTGAAAAACTCCAGGAAACATTCCGTAAATTGAAGGGCAAAGGCAGGCTTACCGGGGAAGATGTTGACGAGGCCCTGAAGGAAGTGCGGCGGGCCTTGCTTGATGCCGATGTTAATTTTAAGGTGGTCAAGGATTTTCAGCAGCGGGTCAAGGAGCGGGCTGTTGGTTCCGATGTGCTGACCAGCTTGACCCCGGGGCAGCAAGTAGTAAAAATTGTACATGATGAGCTTGCCGGGCTCATGGGCGGGGTTCAGAGCAAAATTAACCTGGCCCCTAAGCCTCCCACCGTTGTTATGATGGTGGGCCTGCAGGGTGGCGGGAAAACCACTACCTCCGCCAAGCTCGCCAACATGCTCAGGAAGAGCGGCAGGCGGCCGCTCCTGGTGGCGGCGGATATTTACCGCCCGGCTGCCATAAAGCAATTGCAGGTATTGGGATCACAGTTGGATGTTCCCGTGTTTTCCATGGGGGACAGGAACAGCCCGGTGGATATCGCCAGGGCCGCACTGGAGAATGCCGTTACCAACAACAGGGATCTGGTAATTATAGATACAGCCGGCAGACTGCATGTAGATGATGAGCTTATGTCGGAGTTGGAGGCTGTCAAGGCAGCGGTCAAGCCCCATGAAATATTGCTGGTGGTGGATGCCATGACCGGCCAGGTGGCGGTGAATGTGGCGGAAACATTCAACCAGCGGCTGGGGCTCGATGGTGTGGTGTTGACCAAACTGGACGGCGACACCAGGGGCGGGGCGGCTCTATCCATTAAGGCCGTGACCGGTTGCCCCATTAAATTTGCCGGAGTGGGCGAAAAACTGGATGCCATAGAACCCTTCCACCCAGACCGGATGGCCGACCGTATCCTGGGCATGGGGGACGTTATGACCCTCATAGAGAAGGCTCAGTCTAATTTTGATTCCGAACAGATGGAAAAATTAAATAAAAAAATTCGGGCGGCGGATTTTACCCTGGAGGATTTTATGCAACAGATCCAGGAAGTGAAAAAACTGGGGCCGCTGCAGCAAATCATCGGCATGATACCCGGTCTGGGCAGTGCCAAGAAGCTTAAGGAACTGGGCGAGATTGACGACAAAGAACTGGTTTACGTGGAGGCCATTGTCAAATCCATGACGCCCTGGGAGCGGAGGCACTCCCATGAAATAAGCGGCAGCAGGAAAAAACGCATAGCCAGGGGCAGCGGTACCTCCGTCCAGGAGGTAAACCGGTTGCTGAAACAGTTTGAGCAGACCAAAAAAATGATGAAACAGTTCACTGATATGGAGAAGAATATTAAAAAGGGCGGTAAAATGGGCATGAATCCATTGCTGGGGCTGGGTAAAAAGGATCTATTCTAGGAGGCCGTTGAAAAACTGCGTCTGGCTTTGTCAGGCTCGCCGTCCAGTGCTCACGTACTATCAGTACGCTCCGCGCTGTCCGGCTTCTCCTTCCGCGCCATACTTGTTTTTGAACGGCCTCTGCATGACTGATTTTGGAATTTTTGCATGATACATGTTAAGGTAAGGGGACACACCTTCTTGGGTTCGCTATACTACTTTCTTCTTAACAAATTCGCGAAGGAATGTCCCCCAATTAAATTAAGGAGGTGAAATGCAGTGGCTGTTAAAATCAGATTGAGAAGAATGGGTGCCAAGAAAAACCCTTTTTACAGGATAGTGGTGGCTGATTCCCGTTCTCCCAGGGACGGTCGGTTTATTGAGGAAATTGGCTACTACGATCCGTTGAAAGATCCGGCAGTAATTAAAATTGATGAAACCAAAGCCACGGATTGGCTTAAAAAGGGAGCCCAACTGACCGACACCGCGCGCGCGCTGTTCAGTAAGGCAGGCTTGCTGGCCAAGCCCGCTCCTGCCGGAGACGGTCAGTAGTATATACAGGAGGGTTCTGACCGATGAGGGAAGTAGTAGAAATACTGGCCAAAGCCTTGGTGGATAATCCTGATAAAGTTTCGATCAACATGGTGGAAAGGGAGAAGTCCTTTCTGATTGAGTTAAAAGTGGCCCCTGAGGATATGGGAAAGGTAATAGGCAAGCAGGGGCGCATCGCCAAGGCAATTCGTACAGTGGTAAAGGCCGCTGCCACCAAGCAAAAGAAAAAGGTTATCATTGAGATCATATAATATAATTTTCACTTTGCATGCGGGCTTACTCCGTTATGCCTGATAAAAAAGGGAGCTCAATGCTCCCTTTCTGATATTTTACGACAAACCACCGCATAAAGAAGTCACAACAATCTTCACGGAGTAAATTATTAGGATAGGTGGTAAGTGGTATGGAAAGCATCACTATCACCCGCCCGGTGATAATAAAGGTTAAGGTTACTGCTGATTATAAAAAAAAGGTGGCCACAGAACTGCAGGAGGCCGTTGCTCGGCTTGACATGCAGCTCCAGCACCTGGACTTTCAGTCCCGACGGTTGCTGGCCGAACTGGAGAAGCGTAATCCCCAGGGCATTAACGCGGCCAGGCAGCATTTGGACAAGGAGCGGGCCGTAAAACTGGAAACAAGACAGAAACTTATGGACAGGTTAAAGGAAACCGCTAAAATGGCTGAGGGTGATGAGGTGATCCATGGCCAGGCGGAAAGTATTGCGGAAATAAAGATGGGGGACGACTGGCTGAAGTTTATGAGCGTGGAAGTGGTTGTGCAGGACGGATTAGTGATTGAAATAAGGCAGGGGGGCATCCGGGGTGCTGAGCGTGACTGAACAATACATAACTGTCGGTAAAATTGTTAATACCCAGGGCAACCGGGGTGAGTTAAGGATTTACCCCCTGACTGATTTTCCGGAGCGCTTTTTAGATATGGAAAAAATACTGGTGGAACTGCAAGGGAAGGCCCAATATTATCATATAGAGGCCGCCAGGCTATATAAAAAATTTGTAATTATCAGGTTCCGGGAGGCTGCCGATATGACCTCCGCAGAAAAGCTAAAGGGCGGCCTTTTAAAGGTAACCAGGGAAGAACTGGTGAACCTCCCCGGGGACAGTTACTATATCTTTGATTTAATCGGTCTCCAGGTTTTTAACGGGGCAGGAGATGCTCTGGGCACCCTGGAAGATGTTATCCATACCGGGGCCAACGATGTATACGTGGTTGCCCGGGAAGGCGTCCCCCCCTTGCTGGTGCCTGCCTTAAAAAGCGTGGTCAGGGAGATTGACCTTCCAGGAAAGAGGATGGTCGTGGAGATGCCCGGGGAGGAGTAAACAGGGTGCCGTGACGGTGTTACGTAATGTAGCTTTCGTAATAAACGCTGTAACTATGGTGGTTTTGTAGAAGCACTTCAGATACTCGGAGGTTGTTCCCTTTGCATATTGACATATTAACTCTTTTTCCGGAGATGTTTGCCGGCCCGTTTGATATCAGTATGCTTGGCCGGGCCAGGGATACGGGTCTTTTATCCATGGATTTTATCAATATACGGGATTTTTCCCAAAACAAGCACCATACCGTGGACGATACCCCTTACGGTGGCGGAGCGGGCATGGTTATGGCCGCAGAGCCTATATTTGAAGCCGTAGAACGGCTAAAGTCTTTACGTTCAGAGACAGGAAGGCTCATTTATCTAAGTCCTGCCGGCAGAAAGCTGAACCAGCAGATAGTCCGTGAGCTGTCGGAGGAAAAACATCTCATGCTGATTTGTGGGCATTATGAGGGCGTCGATCAGCGGGTGCGGGACGCCCTAGTGGATGATGAAATTTCCATAGGTGACTATGTGCTCACCGGGGGGGAATTGCCTGCCATGGTACTGGTGGATGCGGTTGTCCGGCTAATCCCAGGGGTGCTGGGGGAGACTGCTTCCGCAGAGGAGGAGTCCTTCAGTGACGGGCTGCTGGAGTATCCCCACTACACCAGGCCCAGGGAGTATGTGGGCATGCCGGTGCCGGAGGTGCTGTTAAACGGTCACCACGAGCAAATCCGTCTCTGGCGGCGCAGACAGTCCCTTTTGAGAACCCTGCAGAGCCGCCCGGATCTCCTGGCAGATGCGGACCTCACGGAGGAAGATAAATATATACTGAAAGGGATAGTAGTGGAATTGGAGAAACTGGGGCTGCCTGAGAGTATCGAGAAGAAAAAAAGACGTAAATAACGGCTGGGATGCATGGCATCACCGGCCGTTATTAATTTCAATGCCAGATTCCGGCTATTATTTTACCATAACTACCTTTTGCATTTTATCCCCGGGCTTGATATGGTCAACTATGTCCATTCCCTTGATCACCCTGCCGAATACTGCATATTGCCCGTCTAGTGAGGAGGCATCTTTTTTCAAAATATAAAACTGGGAGCCAGCTGAGTCCGGGTCGCTGCTGCGGGCCATGGCTAATGCGCCTCTGGTATTTTTTAGCAGCGGGTTGGTTTCCAGTTTTATAGTCCAGCCAGGACCACCGGTGCCGTTGCCCTTGGGGTCGCCCCCTTGTATGACCCAGTCCTCCACCCTGTGGAAGGTTAGTCCATCGTAAAATTTGCTGATGACAAGCTTTTCAAAATTACCCACGGTAATGGGCATTAGTTCGGGGTAAACCTCCAACTCAATATCGCCTTTGGCAGTGCTGATGATGATCCTGTCTTTCTTGGTTTTGCTAAGGTCCGATTGCTGTTTTTTGTTGTGGTTTGTTGTTCTTTATCCTGCAGGTATGAGCTGTAACCTATTGCCCCTGCAAGCCCCAGGGTAAATACAACGATTAAAACAAGAGCCAGCTTTTTTTGTGGGGAGGAGAACACCTGTGCCTTATTTTTTTGGCGACCATATATATAACCTCCGTTGAAAAATATGAATAATGATTTATTCGACGCAGCTGTCGTATTTCCTATTATGAAAACACTGGTCTCATGTCAATATTGGGGTTATGATAGAATCAGTTGATGTAAGGCCGTATGGTCAGATATCCGTGAACGGAGGAAAATAAATGATCGCAGAAGTAATTTTCACCGGAACGGAACTGTTGCTGGGGCAGATATTGAACACCAATGCACAGTTTTTACAAATGGAATTGTCATCCCTGGGCATTGACCTCTATTATCAGGTTACCGTGGGTGACAATTTGCAGCGCTGCGTCTCGGCCATCAGGCAGGCAGCCGGGCGTTCCGACATGGTAATTGTGGGCGGCGGGCTGGGTCCCACGGAAGATGATATCAGCCGGGAAGCTTTGGCCAGTGCCCTGCAGCTTGAATTGGTACAGGACCCCGGCGCTCTGCAAATAGTGAGAAGGTTTTTCGAGCAGAGAAATATTCCCCTTTCCCGCAACAACCTCAAACAGGCTCTGGTGCCGGCGGGAGCAAGGGTGCTGGATAATCCGGTGGGCACAGCACCTGGAATAATTCTGGAGCGACAGGGTAAAACGTATGTACTTTTGCCGGGACCGCCCAACGAATTCAAAAGAATGATAAATGATCTGGTAATGCCTTTTTTGAAAGAAAAGCTAGCCGGCCGGACGGCTGTCATAAAATCCAGGGTGCTGAAATTTTGCGGTATTGGAGAGTCATTGCTGGATGAAAAACTTAGCGACCTGCTGAAGAGCACCAATCCCACCCTGGCGCCCACCGCCAATTTTTACGAGGTGCATTTAAGGATAACCGCCAAGTCTGTTAATCAGGTCGAGGCACGGGAATTGATTGACGCCATGGAAGAAAGGGTGCGGGAACGGCTGGGTTCGTACGTTTTCGGTAAGGATAAGGAAACCCTGCCCGGGGCGGTGGCGGACGCAATCCGGGAAAATAGTAAAACTATAGCCGTGGCCGAAGGCATCTCCGGTGGTGAACTATCCGCACTGTTGACGACAGCGCCTGGAGCAGGCGGTTTTTTTAAGGCCGGTATAGTGGCAGGGGATTACGGACACATAAGGGGGGCCGGAATCGAATGGAACGCTATTCCCGGTGATCAAAGGGAAAAGCTGAAAACTCTGGCCAAAACATTAAGGGAGCAATTTGACTGCCAAATAGGTGTGGCAGTTGGCGGCGTGTCAGAAGATGAAGTTGATAAAGCTGCAAACGATTATAAATTTTTTGTGGCAGCCGATATTGAGGGCACAGTAATGGGCAAAGAATTGATCCTTTTGGGAGGGGAGCGGATTGAAGTTGCCCGCCGTGCCGCCACCGTCGTCCTGGTGCTGCTTTGGCGCTATCTGCAGCAGGGCGTGAAGTTCTAGGAGGCCGTTGAAAAACCTTTTTTTACTCAATAACAATAATACCCGCAGGATTATTAGCTAATGTTGTAGAATTTTCATACAAAATCTCGACTGGAAAAGGGTGCCATGTATTAGCTCTATGCATACTGTTTGGCGGTGTTGTTGATTTCGCCCTATTTCCCAGTCTTTCCGGGGTGTATATAATGCAAATGAATGAATATAATCTGGAGTTTAAGCCAAAATCAAAAAAAAGCTTAAACTCAAACGACTTGCTGCGTCTAATTTTCGGTTATGTAGCAAGAATAGCCAACGAGAAAAATCTGGACAATTTGCTTATGTTAATGGCGGATATGGGTAAGGAAATGATTATGGCCGACCGCTGCTCCCTGTGGATCCTGGACAGGGAAAAAAATGAGCTGTGGACCAGAGTGGCGCACGGTGTCAACGAAATTAGGATCCCCGCCAATTCCGGACTGGTGGGACATTCCATAGCCAGTGAACAGCAGTTGTTTATTGACGACGCTTATAAAGACAACCGGTTTAATCCCGACGTGGATAAAAAGACCGGCTACCGGACTCAGGCTATCATCGTCATTCCTTTTAGAAACAGTGAGGGTGAAATTATCGGGGCCTATCAGGCCATCAACAAAATGACTCGTTCAAAAAAATTTACTGCCAAGGATTTGGAGTACTTAACGCTGGCTGCTTCCTATTCGGGCAACTCTTTGGAATCAACTTTGTTAAACCTGGAAATTGAAGAAACCCAAAAGGAAATAATATTTACCATGGGGGAAATCGGTGAAAGCAGGTCTAAAGAGACCGGCAATCATATCAAACGGGTAGCCGATTATTCGAAGATACTGGCCTTAAAATACGGCATGGACGATAATGAGGCGGAATTATTAAAGATAGCCTCGCCGATGCATGATATCGGCAAGGTTGCCATATCGGATTCCATATTAAAAAAGCCGGGCAAGCTGACCGACGAGGAATTCGACACCATGAAAAGTCATACTGAAGTGGGCTATAACCTTTTAAAGGGCTCCAGCAGAAAAATATTGAAAGCAGCTGCCATCGTGGCCCGGCAGCATCATGAAAAGTGGAACGGCAGGGGCTATCCGGATGGGGTAAAGGGAGAGGATATTCATATATATGGCAGGATAACCGCTATTGCAGATGTATTTGACGCCCTGGGCAGTGACCGGTGCTACAAAAAGGCCTGGGAACTGGACCGTATTTTAAATCTTTTTAAAGAAGAGCGGGGTAACCATTTTGACCCGTTACTGGTGGATCTATTTATAGATAACATAGGAGAACTGGTTCATATACGGGATGCTTACAGTGACGTATATGGTGAATAGTCTGTGATAAGGTCCCATTCTGTCTTGAAAATTTACGGTGGTAGCCGTCAACATTTAGAAAATAACCCTGCCGTAATGGATTCCTATCAGGATACCCCCTGTTTCTCCCTGCGGTATTGTACTGCTTCCCCCAGATGGGCAGCCTCAACCCTTTCGCTTCCGGCAAGGTCCGCCACTGTCCGGGCCACCTTGAGTATACGATCATGGCTGCGGGCGCTTAATTTTAATTGCTTGAATACCGATCTTAAAAGCTCCCTGGCATCCTGGGTGAGATTGCAGTATTTTTTTACCCGGGCTCCGCTCATCATGGCGTTGCAGTAGATATCGGTACCCCTGAAACGCTCCCTTTGTAGTGTCCGGGCAGTCTCAACCCTTTTCTTGATGGCAGCGGAAGATTCCGCAGGCTGCTTTTCAGCCATTTCTTCAAAAGTCACCCTGGGCACGTCTATGACAATGTCAATCCTGTCCAGCATTGGCCCTGAGATGCGCCCGATGTAGCGTTGTATCTGCAGTGGTGTACAGCTGCATTCCTTGACGCTGTCGCCGTAATACCCGCACGGGCAGGGATTGCATGACCCGGCCAGCATTAGCCGGGCGGGATAGCTTATGGAGGCGTTAACTCTGGAGATGGTCACCGTTCCATCCTCCAGGGGCTGGCGCAGGGCCTCCAGGGCGTTCTTGGGGAATTCCGGCATTTCATCCAGAAATAATATGCCGTTATGAGCCAAGCTTATCTCCCCTGGCCGGGGATATTTGCCCCCACCCACCAGGGCCACGGAAGATGCGCTGTGATGCGGCGCTCTGAATGGTCGTACGGACACCATGGACTGCCCTGGTTTCAGCAGGCCGGCCAGGCTGTATATTTTGGTGGTCTCCAGTGCTTCCTCAAAGGTGAGGTCAGGCATTATGCCCGGCATGCAGCGGGCCAGCAGAGTTTTTCCGGAACCGGGGCTGCCCATCATCAAAAAGTTATGTCCCCCGGCTGCAGCTACCTCCAGCGCCCGCCTGGCGGTAAATTGGCCTTTAACCTCTGAGAAATCGGGAGGACATTCTTTTTCATCATGGGTCGTTGCTTCCAGGCTGGCAGCATACGGTGGTATATCCTCCTGACCAGTTAAAAAGTTGCTCAGTTGGTTTAAAGAAGACACCGGGTAAACCCGGGCGGTCTTAACCAGCCCTGCCTCCCCGGCATTTTCAGCAGGCACCACCACCGATGTAAAGTCATGTTCCACCGCCGCCAGAACGTTGGGCAGGACTCCGGCAACGCTGCGGACGTCACCATTTAAAGACAGTTCGCCAATGAATACATAGCCGGCGCAAACATCGGGGTCGAATTGCCCGGTAGCTGTCAGAACACCAACGGCAATGGCCAAATCGTACATGGGGCCTTCTTTTTTCAAATTAGCCGGAGCGAGATTGACGGTTATGCGCTTAACCGGGAATTTGAATCCCGCGTTTTTTACTGCTGCGCGAACCCTGTCCCGGGACTCTCGCACTGCGGTATCAGGCAGCCCGACCAGATCGAAGCAGGGCAAACCATTAGCAACATCCACTTCCACTCTTACAATATGTCCCTCAAGACCTTGTAGCGCAGTACTGTTAATAATGGCTAACAATTAAAAATACCTCGCGTAATAGATATTCCTTATAAATACGAAAAACCATTAATATGACATGGCAGGAAGACAACGTAATATTTAGGTTATTTTTCCTTGCGGATAATATTTTACCACAATTTTCTACTCGGATCATTCTTTTCTTACCTTTTTATGGCATGCGGTTGGGGGTCGGAATGGTAATTTGATGTATGATTATAAAAATATGAAGGCGTGGTGGAAAGAATTTAAACTGACAAAAAAAGTCCAGTCTTGTGTAACCTTGCGAATGGCAACATAGGATGGATGCATTGAAATTTGCTGGATTATTTATAAGGTTAGGCTAAACATAAAATTAAAATGTGGTGTATGAAAGGTGTTTTTTGTCTCAATAAAGACCTATGGCGGTCGTGTTTATGTAGTTTCTTTATTTTGGGAACCCTTACCCCTCCTGCAGGCGTATTTTCTTCCCAGTGCTTTTTTATTGGGAACAACCTGGGTTTGTGGTTTTCTTTGCCATGCTGCCCGGGTCAGCTTAATCTTTTTCATTAACAATCACCCCACACAATTATATCAGTTTTTTCATCCTTCTTTTTATATTAGACAAGTCGATTCCCTATATAAGCACGCCACCCGCCCCTGTTAAGGTGCGGGTGGCGTTAAGGTTGTACGCGGTGTTATTGCCCCCGCAGCTCATGAGCCAGGGGTAAAAAATTTTGCATGAACCGCACGACAAATAAGTTAATCATATATTTTTCAAAAATGAAAAAGGTTATTTTTGGAAAGGAGTCAAATATATAAATAAAAGGAAATATCTGATACAGGGGGTGTGAATTTTTTTGACGGGGAGATTGGGAATTGAATTTCCCTTTTTAAATAATTAAGATTTCTAGGGAGGTATTGGGAGTGAAAAATAAATTACTGGTAATTTTAGGTATGCTGGTTTTTTCTGTGCTGATCGCAGCCGTGCCGGCCATGGCCGGCAATGTGACTCTGAATGTCAATGACGATTCGGTAAAATCAGCCGGATTGTTTCTGGACAACGGCGTTACCATGATTTCAGTGGAAGAGTATGCCCGCATAGCCGGAGCGGATGTAAAATATCCCGAACCGGACAAACTGGTGATCGGGGAAGACGGCAAGACCCTTACCATGACCATCGGTCAGTCAACTGCTTTACTGGGTGATAAAAATGTGACCCTGCCCAGGTGCCCGGTAAAGTCCGGTGACAAAACAATGATTCCCCTGCGCTTTGTGGCCGGCTCCTTTGGGTATGACGTGCAGTGGGACGGTAAACAGTGGCAGGTGTCTTTAACCCGCAAGGAAACCAGGGACAGCATGACTCCAGGAGATTTGCTGGCCAAGTCGGCTCAGACCTGCCAGGAGTTCAATACCTACGCCATGGAAGGCACCATGGATTTTGACATGAATCTGTCCCCGTCCCCGGACGGCCCAATAAAAATGCCTATGAAATTAATCAGCAAGATGTATAGCCAGTATCAAAACGATCCTTTCAGTGTTTATATGAAGACAAACCTCAACCCCGAGAATAAAGAGCTTATGCCCGAAAGCATGGTAATAGAAACATATATGACGCAGGATAAAATGTACATGAAGCTGGCGCAGCAGGAGTGGGTGGCTCAGGATATGCCTTTTTCGCCGGAATTCTGGAAGCAGCAACAGGACATTCAGTCCGACCCCATCAAGGCTGTAGCCCAGATGAAAGAATTCGGTATACTGCTGAATTTTGGTAACGACGAAACGGTTAACGGCCATGACTATTACGTTATCAACGCCACCATGGACAAGGATAAATTTATACAGGGCTACCAGAAAATAATGAACCAGATCATGCCGAACCTCCCGGCGGAGGAGAAAGAAGCCGGGTCTGCCCAGGAAATGCAGGCTTCCATGAAAAAAATGCTGGAGCAGATGGTTATGGATTGTTACTATACCACCTATATCAACAAAGAGACACTGGTCAGCGACATAGTTAAATTTAATTTGAAAATGAATATTACAATGGATATACCCGAGACCGACAATTCAGGCAAGGTTAACAATGAGCAGGCCATGCAGAAAATGAATATGGCAATTAACAGTCAGGGTGAATTCTATATTAAAGATTGCGGCAAGCCGTTTGCGGCGCCTGACGTCAGCAAGGCAACAGCGGCACCTGACTTCAGCAAGGCAACAGCAGATAATGCAGGCAATTAATATATTTACGGGCTGTCACCGGCTTTCCGGTTGGCAGCCTTTTATTATCAAGGTCAAAAGTCCAAGGTCTAAGGTCTAAGGTCAGTTTGACTTCAGACTTTCGACATTTGACTTTTGACATTTGAGAATTGCATTAACTTTAAAATTTGCCAATATAAGGGTTAGGTATAGTAAAAAAGCCGGGGGGTTGCCGATGCAAAGAAAGAGAGTTTTTATATCAGGCCGGGTACAGGGGGTTTATTTCCGGGTTTACACTAGAGAAGCCGCCCTTGGTTTCGGTCTGAGGGGCTGGGTGAGAAATCTGCCGGATGGCCGGGTGGAGGCTGTTATTGAGGGGGAGGAGCGGCAGGTGGAAGAAATGTTGAAATGGTGCTGGCAAGGCTCTCCCTCCTCAAGGGTTGATAAGGTGGAGGTTGTAGCCGAGCCATACCAGGGTGAGTTTGAGGATTTCAGCATTACAGGTTAATGCTCCGGTTATTATATAAACCTGCGATAATGTTTTGACATTGGCGCAGGTCTTATTTTTCCGTATTTTTCATTGCCTCGGGGTTTGTACTTGGATATAATCAAAAATAACTTGTAACTACTCAGGAGTCAGCATGGGAGAACCGGCGAAAACAACAGGAGTCAAAAGTCAGCATAAGAGAACGGTTTATCGTCTCGAAATATTCTGAATTCTGACTACTGAATTCTGAATACCTGATAGTAACAATAACTTTATATTAACGGGGGCTGCATGAAAGGCGAAAAGGTTTGGCGGATCAAACAGGGCAATCCCGCCCTGCAATTAATATTTCAGCATGAGTTGAACATTTCCCCTGTTCTTGCCCGTCTACTGGTTAACCGGGGAATATATACAGTGGATGATGCCCGGCTTTTCCTGGGGGCGGACCCCGGCCTGATGTACGATCCCTTCCTGATGGCTGATATGGATAAGGCGGTGGCGAGGATATCCTCGGCCTTGACTGCAGGCGAGAGAATACTGGTTTACGGTGATTATGATGCGGACGGAACTACCGGTACGGCTCTTCTTGTAAAGGTGTTGCGACGCCTGGGAGGATTGGTTGGGTATTATGTGCCCAACAGGATAGAGGAAGGTTACGGCCTTCACCTGGAGGTCATTAAAAATGCCTGGGCAGAAGGATACAAACTGCTGGTGACGGTGGACTGCGGCATCAGTGCGGCCAGAGAGGTGGCAGCTGCCGCTGACCTGGGTGGCCCGGATATAGTTATAACTGATCATCATGAGCCTCCGGAAGTCATTCCGCCCGCTTTGGCGGTGGTAAATCCTAAACGGATCGGCTGCCCTTACCCTTTTAAAGAACTGGCAGGTGTGGGTGTGGCCCTGAAGCTGGCCCAGGCCCTATTGGCTAAAGCCGGCACCGGCAATGGGGAGTGGTGTGATTATCTGGATCTGGCTTGTCTTGGGACCATTGCTGATATAGTGCCCCTGCAGGGAGAAAACAGAATACTGGTGAAACAAGGTCTGCCCAGACTGGCTGATACCTTAAACCCGGGATTGCAGGCTTTGATGTTGGCGGCCGGGGTCCACCGGGAACGGCTGGGCACCAGAGAGGTTGCTTTTGCCCTGTCTCCCAGGTTAAACGCCGCAGGCAGGGTCGGTGACGCCTCTATGGCAGTGGAGATGCTTCTTTGCGACGATCCGGCTACTGCTGCTGAACTGGCGGGGCAGTTAAACCGGGGCAACCAGGAACGGCAGAAGATTGAAAGCGTTGTGCTGGCCGGTGCCCTGGGCATGTTGGATGCTGATCCGAAAATTAAAGAAGACAGGGTTATCGTGCTGGCCTCCAGGGGTTGGCACCCGGGAGTAATCGGCATAGTAGCCTCACGTCTGGTGGAAAGGTACTACCGTCCTGTGCTAATGATTGCCCTGGACGGAGAAGAGGGGCCAGGCAAGGGTTCGGGGCGAAGTATTCCCGGGTTTCATCTTTATGAAGCCCTTTCCTTTTGCCGGGACAGCCTGCAGGAATTCGGCGGGCACGACCAGGCAGCCGGCTTTTCCGTCAGTCCCGGAAATATAGAAGAATTGCGCAGGGACATAAATGATTATGCCATCAGGCATGTATCCGAGGATATCTATACCCCCGGCCTGGAACTGGATGGCACAATCTCACTGGGCGATGTATCGCAGCGCCTGGTGGAGGAACTGGAAATGATGTCCCCTTTTGGCCACTGTAACCCCGGCCCCCTTTTGGCTTGCAGGGAAGCCCGGCTGCTATCTTGCCGGGAGGTGGGCAAGGCAGGTAAACACCTTAAATTGCTGGTAAAAGACAATGATGCGGTGCTGGACGGCATTGCCTTCAATATGGCTTCTTCCGCGGGCGCCCTGGAAGCTGCTGCGGCGGTGGACGTAGCTTTTATTCCTTCCCTTAACCAGTGGAACGGCAGGGTATCAGTCCAACTGGAGGTCCGGGACATTAAGCCGGCTCTACCCCGGCGGGGACAGGAGATTGGACCTGTTATGGGAATGGATACCGTTAATGCCATGGAGTCACTGGATAATCTTGGTCAGGCAGCTTTTTTGCCGGAATATATTACACGGTGTCTTTGCACGCACCAAAACCCGGAATATATTTTAGGTTTACCAGGCTCTGCTGTTGAGAGTATAATAATAAGCTCAGAATATAATCCGGGTGTTAAGACAGAACTTTGCCACCGCTTCAGGGATTGGAGAAATGTGCCTCACCGTCCGGCGACCCTTATGTCCCTTGCCCGGGAGCCGGGCCGGGCTCTGGTACTGGTTAATGCACCCTGCCGTACCGTGGAACTGGCCCACTTCCTTGCTCAGGGCGGCGTAACCGCGGATTTCTTTCACCCTGGTCTCAGCCGGGAAGCAAGGGTTGCCCTGACCGGGAGATTTGCCGCAGGGGAGTTTTCAGTACTGGTATCGACTCCTGGCATGTTAAATGCGTATGCATGGCCGGAAACTGAGCGCATTGTTTTTTACGATCTGCCTTATGCCCGGGAGGAACTGCTGGTCACCGGAAAAGGGGATGGGGACAGCCTTTATTTGCTTTACAGTGACATCATGCTTGAGGAAGGCAAAGAACTATTGCGGGCCTGTTTTCCAGGCAGGGAGGAACTGGGTGATACTTATAAATACCTGCGGCGGGAATGCACCGGCGGATACATAGATCCGGAAAAAGCGGCGGTCTTTATGCGGGAGCAGGGGCTAGCCAGGGCTGATGGAAAAACTGTGGCGATAGCACTGGCCATTTTTTCGGAACTGGGGATTATAAATCATGTCCTTGATCAAGGTGCTTATAAAATAAATTTTTTGCCGGTAAAGAAAAAAAAGGATCTCAAAGATTCGAGCATTTATTCTCTGGGACAAAAAACAGGGGAGAAGGTATTAGGCTGGTGGGCTGAACTGTCTGACTGGCGTTAGGGTCTTGGCGAAGAAGAGAATTGACAGGCCTGGGTGGAAGATATAAATTGAGGGACTATGACACAATTTCCTTTGTGCAGTATAATTATTAGTAGATTCATTTTTTTTGACAGAGATGGCGGGAAGGTATAATGACTATAGAGGATGTAGTACAAAAATTAATACATTATAATCCTCAGACGGATATTTCCTTGCTGCACCATGCCTATCGCTTTGCCGAAGAGGCACACAAGGGGCAGCGCCGTTTTTCCGGCGAGGATTTTATCATACATCCTCTAAACGTAGCCATGATCCTGGCCGATCTGGAACTGGATATGGAGACACTGCTGGCCGGCTTGCTTCACGATGTGGTCGAGGACACCAATAAATCCCTGGAAGATATAAAAGATGAATTCGGGGAGGAAGTGGCCCTGCTGGTGGAGGGTGTCACCAAGTTGGGGCGTCTGGAGTTTAAATCCAAGGAAGAGCAACAGGCGGAGAACCTGCGCAAAATGTTTCTGGCCATGGCCAAGGATATCCGGGTTATTCTTATTAAACTTGCTGACCGACTGCACAACATGCGTACCCTGGTTTATCAGCCGGAAAACAAGCAGCAGGAAATAGCCCGGGAGACCCTGGAAATATACGCGCCTCTGGCCAACCGGCTGGGTATCTACCGCCTCAAATGGGAACTGGAAGACCTGTCCTTCAGGTTCATAAACCGGAGGGCGTATTATGATCTGGCTGAAAAAATTGCCAATACCCGCTTTAAACGCGAGGAATACATCCGGGGCGCCATAAAAGTTCTTGGCGAAAAACTGCAAGCCGTTGGTATTGAAGCTGATATTCAGGGTCGCCCCAAGCACCTGTACAGCATATTTACCAAAATGGAAAAAAAACAAAAAGATCTCAGCGAGATCTACGATGTAATGGCGGTAAGGGTTATTGTTAACTCGGTAAAGGATTGTTATGGCGCCCTGGGCATTGTGCATACTCTGTGGAAGCCCATCCCGGGACAGTTCGATGATTATATAGCCATGCCCAAATCAAACATGTACCAGTCCCTGCACACCTCGGTCATGGGCTACCAGGGAGAACCTCTGGAAATACAGATTCGTACCTGGGATATGCACCGTACCTCTGAATACGGTATAGCAGCTCACTGGCGCTACAAGGAAGGCGACAGGGGCGACAGGAATCTGGATCAGAAGTTGGCCTGGTTGCGTCAGTTATTGGAGTGGCAGCACGACCTCCGGGACGCCAGGGAGTTCATGGAAACTCTGAAGATAGACTTTTTCACCGATACAGTTTTTGTTTTTACTCCCAAGGGAGACGTGGTAGAATTGCCCGCGGGTTCTGTTCCCGTAGATTTTGCTTACCGGGTGCATACCCAGGTGGGTCACCGCTGCGTTGGGGCGAGGGCGAATAACAGGATCGTGCCTTTGGACTACAAACTAAAAAACGGTGACATAGTGGATATACTGACCTCAAAATCAACTGCCGGGCCTAGCCGGGACTGGCTGAATTTCGTAAAGACCTCCCAGGCCAAAAACCGCGTCCGCCAGTGGTTTAAAAAGGAACAGCGGGAAGAAAACGTCGTCAAAGGCAAGGAAATACTGGAAAGGGAAGCCAAAAAACTCGGCCTTGACCATGAACTGATTAAAGGGGAAAAGGTGCTGGAGATTGGCAGAAAATTCAGTCTGAACACTATTGATGACGTGTATGCCGCTATAGGCGACGGCGTTATCACTACAGGTTCGATTGCTAACCGTTTGAAAGAAGATCAAAAACCCAGAGAAAGGGGAACCCTGGCTGAGGAATTGCAAAACCTGGTAACCGAGGCGCGTCCCAAAACCGATGATTGGGGTCGCCCCACCCAGGGCATCAGGGTGAGGGGGATAGATAACCTTCTGATCAGGCTGGCGCACTGCTGTAACCCGGTTCCCGGCGATCCCATAGTAGGTTATATAACCAGGGGCAGGGGTGTATCCATTCACCGTGAGGACTGTCGCAATCTTGCCGTATTCCAGCGGGGCGAAGGGGAAAGACTGGTGGAAGTGGCCTGGGATGAGAATTTTCACGAACCCTTCCAGGTTAAGCTGGAGATATCCGCCATGGACAGGGCCGGCATGCTAAGTGACGTGCTGGCGGTATTGCTGGAAATGAAAATCAGCGCCAATTACGTTAATGCCAGGGGCCGCAAGGATTCAGCCACCATTGAACTGCTGCTGGAGGTTAAAACCAGGGAGCAGCTTAATCACATCATGGCGAAAATAGGCAGGATAAAAGATGTGTACGGTGTACAAAGGACCAGCTAGCAGGCATTTGGGAAGTGTGCAGTGAGAGGTTAGAGAGAATTAGCAAACATGCATATTATATGATAGACAGTTTACAGGGTGGAATGTGCAATGAGAGCGGTTGTGCAGAGGGTGAGCCGGGGTTTTCCGATGCTGCTCCGGCCGAAACCGGAAAGGAAATGTATGAATTATTCGTGGCCGGTATGCGGAACCTGGGTGTGAAGGTGGCCACCGGTGTTTTCCAGGCTCACATGCAGGTGGAAATAATAAACGACGGTCCGGTGACCATGCTTCTGGACAGTAAAAAATTGTTTTAAAACGGCCGAGATAAAAAGGAGGTCATGATATTGATATTTGAAGGATTTTCCGTAGGTCCGATGGATAACAACTGTTATATTATTGGTTGTGAGGAGACCCGGGAGGCTGCGGTGGTGGATCCCGGCGCCGAGGGCGGCAGAATATTGAAGCGGCTGGAGAGTCTGAACCTTAAATGCGGGTATATCATTCTTACCCACGGGCACGTGGACCATATCGGGGCACTGCAGCAGGTGCAGCAGTCTACAGGGGCGCTGGTATTGATACATACCGGGGATGCTGCCATGTTGACCAATCCCAAATACAACCTCTCTGCTTACACGGGGTCAGATATCAAATTGAAAGAAGCAGATCGCCTGTTAAACGACGGGGATACCGTGGATGTGGGCAAAGTTAAACTAAAGGTGATTCATACCCCCGGCCACACTCCCGGTGGCATAACCATTGTTGCCGGGGATAATCTAATCACCGGCGATACCCTTTTTGCCGGTTCGGTGGGAAGGTCCGACTTTCACGGAGGGGACCATAATCAGCTTATCGCTTCGATAAAAGATAAACTTCTGGGTTTTCCCGAAAATACAGGGGTTTATCCCGGTCACGGGCCTTCTTCCACCATCGGGGAGGAAGCGAAGCATAACCCCTTTCTTAACGGGACATGGTAGCCCTTCCTTTAGCCAGCCGTAAAAGGTGTTTGAGGATAGCGACGGCGTCGCCCTGCAGTTTGCACAGGTAGACCTTGATTCCTTTGTGCACCTGAAAAATATCGTGGCTTATAACAGCGGCGGTGAAGATAAAATAATGGAGGAGTTTGTAGCATCTGCAAAGGATGAAGGGTAACGTGCAGGTGATGGATCACTGCCCGGCTGCTTCGATATATTTACCAAGTTCCTCAAATTCAGAACGGATTAGAGCGTCCAGTTCCTTTCTATAAATGGCTGCCGCAGGGTGATACATAGGCAATATTTTCATTTCGTCTAACTGTACCAGCCTGCCATGGCAGTTGCCGATGATGCATGACTTGCCGCAAAGCCACTTCAGGGAAATATTACCCAGAGTCACCACGGTAAGGGGAATCACTGTATGGGAGCGGAATATAGCCAGTTCCCTGTCCAGCCAGCCACCGCACAGAGGTATTTCCTTGGCGGGGGTACGGTTTCTTTTGCCGCCGTTGGCTGTGGGGCGGCACCTGACTACATTTGTAATGTATACTTCTTCTCTGGTAAGTCCTGCCAGGGATAGGTAGGTGCTTAATTTTTTACCGGCTTCCCCTGCAAAGGGAAAGCCGTGTTTTATTTCGTTTGCTCCCGGTGCTTCTCCCACCAGAATTACCCTGGCCTTACCCGGATCGCTTTGGTCCCGGACGGGGTTTATTCTTTCCTGGGCCAGGTGGCACCTGGTGCAACTAGCTATTTCTTTGTAAAGTAAGTCCAGTTCTTTTTTCATAGTGCTGTCTCCGGTCCCGGTTAAATTTTGATATTTGTGTTGTAAGCAGATTTATATACTCTCACAGTCGACTTTAACCGTAATTCTTGTTAACGCAATTTTTCGCTGCCGTGACAGTGCCCGCAGGAGCAGCCTCCGTGATGTTTTTCCGTTTTTTTGCCGGGCTGCTTCTTGGGCTTCAGCCCCATGGAATCCATGGCGTCAACTACTTGTACGCGTATACCCTCCAGGTAGAGTTCCCGCAGTTTCTTCTGCTCATAACGCTCATCGTCGGTAAGCCCGCTACTTCTTTGCTTGCGGGCAAGATAATTGATTTTATCCACCAATTCTTTAGTTATCAACTCATTCACCTCTAGCTGCTATTATATCACTTACAATTAGCAGTACCAAACAAAGAACTATCTGGTATACTTTTTATATTCGGATGTATGTGCCCGGGTTTTATCTCGCTAACAGCCTGTAAAACCCCGTTCTCGAAGGTCGGGGATCAACAGGCTGTATAGCTTGAACTAAGTTCGCTCTAAGGGTTCGGTAGGGGAATAACCCCTTCCGAACCCAAGGCTCACTTATGTTATGCTTTAATTCAGTATTGCCATTGGGGATTGTCAGAAGGATTTTCCCAGTTAAAGGAGATCAGGGACGATGATTGATAAAAAACAAATGGCCGGGATGATTGACCACACCCTGCTGAAGGCAGTGGGCACCGGGGAGGATGTACGGCATCTTTGCCGAGAGGCTCTGGAATACGGTTTTGCATCGGTTTGCATTAACCCCTGTTACGTACCTCTGGCCGCGAAAATATTGGCCGGTTCTGATGTGGTAGTTTGTGCTGTAATTGGATTTCCACTGGGGGCAACCTCTTCCGCCGCCAAGGCTTTTGAGGCAGGGGAGGCGGTGCGGGCCGGAGCCTCGGAAGTTGATATGGTCATCAATGTGGGTGCGCTGAAAGCCGGCCGTCATGAAGAGGTAAGGCGAGACATCCTGGCAGTGGTGGAGGCGGCCATGTCTGAGAGGCAAGACGCTTTGGTAAAGGTTATAATCGAAACCTGCTATCTGACCGATGAAGAAAAGGCCGCCGCCTGCATGCTGGCCAGGGATGCCGGAGCACATTTTGTTAAAACCAGCACCGGCTTTGGAACGGGTGGGGCGACGGTGGAAGATGTAGCCCTGATGCGAAAAACAGTGGGCCCGGACATGGGAGTGAAAGCCTCCGGCGGTATTAAAAACGCCCTGCAGGCCCTGGCCATGATCGAAGCAGGGGCCAGCCGCATAGGCGCCAGTGCGGGAAAGGAAATAATAGCGCAACTTCCTGGTTGATACCTCAAATTGGGGACATTTTTCCGACCCTGGAGACAGACCCTAAAGAGAAGTGTGTCCCTATTCCTCTATAGGACGGCCCCAATCATAACCCCGCCGTCTTTATTAAAACAGCCATCCGTTACAATGATGTGAAGGTGTAGGTTGAAACTCAGAAAATCTCCAAAGGTCTCCACAGCAATGACAGCGCTTGAATTAGGGGCAAAAAGACTACTTGCTTTCCTATGTGATATTCCTGTCTTGTTCATTTTCCAAGAATCATTTTATCCTTTATGGGTTAATTCCTCTGCAATCAATTCAGCCTGTTTTAATACTGTCTCTGTTGCAAGTTTCTGCATATCCGGAGGATAACCATATTGCCTTAAAGTCCGTTTTACAATTACTTTTAATTTTGCTTTTACGCTTTCCTTTATTGTCCAGTCTATTGACGTGTTTTCTTTTATTTTCTCAAATAGTACAACAGCCAATTCCCTTAACTTATCTTTTTGCATTAATTCCCTGGCGCTATCATTGTTTGCAATAGCTGTATAAAAAGCATATTCATATTCTGACAAACCCATTTCTTGAGGCTCTTTGTCCATTCTTTGAATATCTTTACCTAGTGTTATTAATTCTTCAATAACTTCTGCCGCTGTTAATATTTTGTTGTGATATTTTTTAATTGAATTTTCAAGCATTTCCATTAAAGCTTTACTTTGTATTAGGTTTCTTTTAGTCCTTGATTTAATTTCATCATTGAGCAATTTCTTAAGAACTTCAAGAGCGACATTTTTATGTTCCATATTTTTTACTTCCAAAAGAAATTCTTCTGAAAGTATGGAAATATCCGGTTTCTTAATGCCAGCTGCATCAAAAACATCTATCACTTGCTCGGTTACTAAGGCTTTATCAATAACCTGCCTGATTGCGGTTTCAATTTCTTCGTTTGTTTTACCTGTGCCGGTAATATCAAACTTTGCTAATCTGGACTTTACAGCCTGGAAAAATGAAACTTCATCTTTTACATCCATTGCCTGTTCGTGTGGAATGGCTATGGCAAAAGCTTTTGATAATGCCGTTATTTCATCAATGTATCTTTTTTTGCCGTTTTCGAGACCGAGAATATGCTCCTCTGCCGCAAGGATAATCGATAGTTTCCTTGCTGTATCCGCATCAAAATAATTCTCATAAGAAAATCCATGGTACATCTGTGACACAACTTCCAGTTTTTCCAACATTAATTTCACTGCTTTTTCCTGAGCAATGGCAGGATTGCCTTTGCCTCCACTGTCAGAATAGAAAGCTAACGCTTTTTTCAGGTCTGATGCAATGCCAAGATAATCCACCACTAAACCACCGGGCTTGTCTTTATATACTCTGTTAACCCTGGCAATAGCCTGCATCAGGTTATGGCCTTTCATAGGCTTATCGATGTATAGAGTATGCATCGAAGGAGCATCAAAACCGGTAAGCCACATATCCCGAACAATGACCAGTTTTAACTCATCTTCCGGATCCTTCATCCTATCTGCCAGTGATCTTCTCTGCTCTTTCGTTGTGTGATGCTTTGAAATTTTTGGTCCATCAGAAGAGGCAGAGGTCATAACCACTTTGATAACGCCCTTTTTCAAGTCATCGCTGTGCCATTGCGGTTTAATTTTAATAATTTCATCATATAAGCCGGCGGCAATCCTTCTTGACATGGACACAATCATTCCTTTGCCTTCAAATACTTCCTGTCTTTGTTCAAAATGATTGACAATATCCTGTGCAACTTGTTTTATCCGATCTTCACTGCCAATCAAAGCTTCCAGTTGTGTCCATTTCGCCTTGGCTTTTTGAGTTTCTGTCAACTCACCCTTATCAAGTTCTTCGTCCAAATCAGCAACCAGCTTTTTACCTTCTTCGCTGAGATTAATTTTAGCCAATCTGCTTTCATAATAAATCCTTACGGTTGCTCCATCATCAATGGCCTGCGATATATCGTAGACATCAACATAATTCCCAAAAACAGCAGGGGTATTTACATCTGTGCTCTCGATTGGCGTCCCTGTAAAACCAAGATAGGTTGCATTGGGCAGTGCATCACGCATATATTTTGCGAAGCCGTAGACAATTTTTTTGCCGATTACATTTCCCTGCTCATCCTTATCATCAATTGTTTTTGCTTTAAAGCCATATTGTGTTCTGTGAGCTTCGTCTGCTATTACAATAATATTTTTCCTGTTTGAAAGCTGCTCATAAACATTGCCTTCGTCCGGTTGAAACTTCTGTATGGTTGTAAAAACCACGCCTCCCGAGGCAACTTTCAACAGATCTTTTAATTGCTCTCTGTCTTCTGCCTGCACGGGGTCTTGTCTGAGAAGTTGTTTTGAAGATGCAAAAGTATCAAACAACTGGTCGTCCAGATCGTTTCGGTCTGTTATGATCACTACGGTTGGGTTATTCATGGCGAGTACAATTTTTCCGGTATAGAACACCATCGACAGTGATTTACCGCTTCCCTGCGTATGCCAGACCACGCCGCCTTTACGGTCACCCACAGGTTGTTGTTTTACACCAGCCACACCATAACTTTCAGGTGATTCCATTACCGTATCCACACCATCATTCACAGATGGGGGTAGGTATCCCGCAGCTCTCAGTGTAGATTCTACCGCCCTGTTTACTGCGTAATACTGATGGTAAGCCGCTAATTTCTTGATAGTTTGTATGGTGATAATGCCGGTTTCCCTGTCTTCTTTTTTGGACTTTTCAAATACGATAAAATGACGAATCAGGTCTAACAGTGTTTCCTTATTAAGCATTCCTTTAATTAGTGTTTCCAGCTGTCCGATAAGATGAGATGCTTCTGTTTTACCGTCAGATGATTTCCAGGTCATAAAGCGGCTTAAACCGGCAGAAAGTGAGCCTGCTTTTGCTTCCAGCCCATCGGAAATAATCATAAAGCCATTGAAGGTGAAGAGGCCCGGGATGGCTTGTTTGTAGGTTTGCAATTGTTGGTAAGCTGATTTTATTGTTGCATTTTCATCCGCAGGATTTTTCAGTTCGATCACGGCTAATGGCAATCCGTTTACAAAAAGAATAATATCCGGGCGCTTATTTACTCCGTTTTCAATTACCGTAAATTGATTGGCAACAATAAAATCGTTATTATCAGGTTTATTAAAATCAATCAGCCAGACTATATCCCCTCTGTCGTTTCCGTCTTTCTGATAGCTTACTTTTATGCCTTCGGTAAGCATCCGGTGAAATGCTTCGTTATTGGCGATCAGTTCAGGTGAATTAAAACGCTGTATTTGTTTGATTGCATCATCCCGGACATCTGCCGGTATTTTGGGATTTATCCTGCCAACAGCAGTTTGCAGGCGTTCCAGCAACAGCACATCTTCAAAGGATTGCCTCTCCGGTGTATCGCTGTCGGGTGCGATATCCGGAGCGTATATGTAGTGATAACCTTGATGTTCGAGGAGTTCTATGGCAAATTTTTCAATGGCGGATTCGGTTATTTTAGCCATGGTATGTATCCTCCAGCCAATTGATAGGATTGTTTAAAATGTATTCTGAAATTTTGACATAGTCTTTTTCGTTACGAATAACGTGTTCATAATAATTGCGTTGCCATAATTTACCCATTATTATATTTTTTGATTTATAAATATCCAAACATCTATTTGATACCAATGATTTATATGCACCAACAATATTCCCAATCGTTGTTGTAGGGGCACCCCTTGCGGGTGCCCGGTTCACCCATGCCCCCGCATTCCGGGCACCCGCAAGGGGTGCCCCTACAGTGATTTGTATGACCCCGTGAATATGGTTGGGCATTACCACAAAAACATCCGGTTTAACAATGCAAGACCGTTTCGGCAAATTAAACCATTCATCGTACGCAATTTGGCCATATTCATTCAACACCATTTCTCCGTTTTTTATTTCCCCTAATATATTTTCTCTGTTTTGGGTGCAAATGGTGATAAAATACAATCCTGATTGGGAATAATCGTAACCTTTTAACCGGATTGACTGTCGGTGATGACTGTTGGGATTATATCTTTTCATTTCCAAATTAATATTCCACCCTCACTTCACCACTCATAAGTTTTGGCAACAAAGTATCTCGTAATTTTTCGAGAGTGCGTATATGGTTAGAGTTGTTTTTTAGCTTTTTCGCAAATTCTGATAACACTATATTAAGTTTATCAATTACATCATCTGGAGGTATGCGTATATCATATTTTTTTATGTCACTCGCTTGAGCTCGTTGTCTTCCACTAGAACCAGTCATACAACTAATAGCGAATTCTCTAAAGTCTTCATTTTTTGCAATGATATATGAAATAAAAGGATGAAAAGGCTTTTTCATTTTCATAACAATATACTCAGTTGACCCCCAACCTACTATTCCCTCATTATCAAGAAAATCCACAAAGCACGTTTTACCATTTTCTAAACATGGAGTTATTCGTGCAAAAAGAGTATCTCCATTCTTGAATTTTACTCCGGAATTAAATTCTCTATCATACCAACCAATAGGGCAATATGAAGTAGTGCCAACATTTGACATCTCAAGATAGGGGGCACTATTTCCTTTACTTAATTTATATTTTGGATTAAATTCAATAATATCCTCTAAGAATCCCTCCTTCCAATCCTTCCTGGCTTCCTCTATAAACCACTGCCTGAAAAGCGTTTCTGCCATTGCTTCAAGGATTTTATTCTGACGGTGGAGCAGGTCTATTTTATCGTCAAGACTACTCAAGACGGATGCTATGGCTTTTTGTTCGGGGAGAGGGGGGAGAAGGATATTTACTGATTTTAAAGATGTCAATGGACTACTTATCGATGGAACCCCAACTTGGGCTTCATTCTGAAGTAATTCATGTTGCCCAACGTCAGATCTGAAAAAATAAAAAAGAAAATTATTATCAAGAAGATCTTTCTTAACCGAAAGTTTCATGCCGGATTGAGATACAACATATCTCGGATATTTTCCTTCTGGAATTAATGCTACTTGACCAATCGTTCCTCTATGGGTAAAAACCAGATCACCATGAAAGCAATTGCTTGATTTTAATTGATCAGCCTTTTCGTTGCTCAAGAATACAAAGAATCCATCTACATATTTTGCAAAATTTAAGTTCGTTCCTCGTATTACAGGCACACCAGATTCAATAAAATTCTCAGCTTTAATATTTGAACCAAACGGACCCATTGCAAAATTTTCTGCTACATCCACCAATTTATATTCCTTCCACTCACTCATCATTATTGCCCTCCAGCCTTTTAATTCTTAAACTATTGGTCAAAATCCGCATTTGCTGTATGGCAATTTTATTCAGTCTATCAAGGCGAGTTTCTTGTGGCAGTCCATCATTGATAAAAAGCGCATTAAGATTTTCAAGATTGGCAAGGCAGACCAACTGTGAAACATCAGCATAGTCCCTGATATTCCCCTTTTTATCGGGGTTTTTATCCCTCCACTGTGCAGCTGTCATTCCGAAGAGCGCCATATTTAATATATCCGCCTCAGACGCGTAGATACTGCTAATCTGTGATTTACTCAGTTCTGCCGGTATGAGGTTTTCCTTAATGGCGTCGGTGTGAATACGGTAATTTATTTTGGTCAAATTTCTTCTGATGTCCCACCCAAGCTGTTTTCTTTCTTCGTCTTTAAGCCGCTGGAACTCCTTGATGAGATACAGTTTAAACTGGGGGGAAATCCAGGAAGCAAACTCAAAAGCAATGTCTTTATGTGCATAAGTTCCGCCGTATCTTCCAGCCTTGGCAACAATACCTTTTGAGTTTGTTTTTTCTACCCACTGCTTCACGGACAAAACGAATCTGTTTAACCCTGCCTGACTTTTAATTCCCTCGAATTCGGGGGAATTAAAATCCGGGTTGTATATTTCTTCCCAAATGCCAAGGAATTCAATAGTATTTTTGTTTCTTAACCATTTTTCAATAAGGGCTAATCCGTTTTCCATATTCTTGACCATATCAGTCAGGGAAATAAAGTCGTTTTCCTCATATTGATAATAGGTGATTTCAGTTCCTAATACATTAATCTTGGCCATTATTAATCACCACCCTGGCAAGATTTTCAATGATTAATGCATTCAGCTTTTCTTCTTCTTTAAGCTGTTCTTCAAACTCTTTTCTGAGCTTTGTAAAGCGTTCTTTAAAATCAAAGTCATCTTCATCATCAGGCAGACCGACATATCTGCCCGGTGTGAGCACATAATCCAGCTCTCTAACCCTTTCAATGGATGCAGAATTACAAAAACCTTTTATGTCTTCATAATTTCCGCCAGGATTACGCCAGTTATGATAAGTTTCTGCTATTTTTCGGATATCTTCTTTCGAAAGTTCCCGTGTCCTGCGGTTTATCAGATATCCCATATTCCGGGCATCAATAAATAGAATTTCATCTGTTCTATTGCGGTATTTGCCGTTTTCTTTATTCCTGCTCAAAAACCACAAACTGGCAGGAATTTGTGTATTTAAAAAGAGTTTTGCAGGCAGATTTACAATGCAATCAACCAGTCGAGCTTCAACAAATTCTTTTCTAATATCACCTTCACCGGAACTTTTGGAAGTCAATGCACCTTTTGCCAGAACAAACCCGGCTTGTCCACTGGGGCTAAGATGATAGATGAAGTGCTGTATCCAGGCATAGTTGGCGTTACTGGCGGGCGGTGCGCCATATTTCCATCTGCCGTCTTTTCTAAGTAAATCACCACTCCAGTCGCTGTCATTAAAAGGTGGGTTGGCAATGACATATTCGGCTTTTAAATCTTTATGACTATCGTTTAAAAAAGAACCTTCGTTATTCCATTTTACTTGTGAACTGTCAATCCCCCGGATGGCAAGATTCATCTTTGCCAAACGCCAGGTCGTTTTGTTGCTCTCCTGTCCATAAATGGATATGTCGTTCACTTTTCCCTGATGGTCTTGTACAAATTTTTCCGACTGAACAAACATGCCGCCCGAGCCGCAACAAGGGTCAAATACTCTTCCTTTGTATGGCTCTAACATTTCTACCAGTAACTCAACAACGCTTCTTGGGGTGTAGAACTGTCCGCCCTTTTTGCCTTCAGCTAATGCAAACTCGCCAAGGAAATATTCAAAAACATGACCAAGAATATCGGCACTTCTGGCTTTGGCATCACCAAGCGCAATATTTCCGACCAAGTCAATCAATCCGCCTAAATTTGTGGTGTCAAGGTTACCTCTTGCATAAACTTTTGGCAGAACGTCCTTAAGTGATGGGTTTTCTTTTTCAATAGCATCCATTGCGCCATCAATGTCTTTACCGATTTCCGGCAGTTTTGCTCTTGATTGCAGATAAGACCAGCGGGCCTTTTCCGGAACAAAAAAGATATTTTCTGCTTTATACTCGTCTTTGTCCTCAGGGTCAGCACCGGCATATTCCCCTTCACCTTTTTTTAATTTCTGGTACAGCTCTTCAAAAACATCAGATATATATTTTAAAAATATCAAACCCAAAACAATATGTTTATATTCGGCTGCATCAATGTTTTTTCTGAGCTTGTCCGCCGCTTTCCAAAGCTGTTTTTCAATTGGTTCTTCTTTTTTACTGTTCATGTTATTCTTCGCCATTCTGCACATCCTTTTCTGTTTTACACTTTTTGTCTGACCTATTTATAGCAATTCTGCATTTCAATGATGTTTCCTTCATGATCTCGTACATTTAGACAAGTTACGGATGTTGCGATAAAACAGTTATTACTATTGGCTCCCTGGCCCCTATTATTCAACAAGAGGATAGAAAATCATTTTAGTTAGTCATCAATGTGGGGTGGGCGCGCTGAAAGCAGGCCATCATGAAGAGGTAAGGCGAGACATCCGGGCAGTGGTGGAGGAAGCCATGTCTGAGAGGCAAGACACTTTGGTAAAGGTTATCATCGAAACCTGCTATCTGACCGATAAAGAAAAGGTTGCCGCCTGCATTCTATCCAGGGATGCCGGAGCACACTTTGTTAAAACCAGCACCGGTTTTGGAACGGGCGGGGCGACGGTGGAAGATGTAGCCCTGATGCGGAAAACAGTGGGCCCGGACATGGGAGTGAAAGCCTCCGGCGGTATTAAAAACGCCCTGCAGACCCTGGCCATGATCGAAGCAGGGGCCAGCCGCATAGGCGCCAGTGCGGGAAAGGAAATAATAGCGCAGTTGACAAACTTCTGCCCATTGCGTAAAATTTATTAGTGAACTTTTCATATACATTAATTTATTTCATAAAACAGTATTCTTTAGTAAAAGTGTTGACCGGGAAAAGTAAGTGTACCATCTCAGGAGCAGGGAGGAAGGGTCCGGGACTGCAAGCCCTTCCCCGGGAATACACCGAAAGAACACCCGGGAGCGGCGCCTGAAGGCCTGACTGGCCTGTAGGGTGGCACGGCGGCCCCGTTAAAAGCCTGACAAGAGGGAATTATTCCAAACAGGGTGGCACCGCGGGAACTGCTCCCGTCCCTGGCCAGTATTTTTTGCATGGCCGGGGGCGGGGGTTTATTTTTTAAGGAGGGTTAATATAGATGGCTATCTCCAGACCCAGAGGAACCGGTGATATTCTTCCGGGGGAAATCCACAAATGGCATTACCTGGAGGATACCTTCCGGGAGGTCTGCCGGGAATATAAATACGAAGAAATCCGCACCCCCATTTTCGAGCATACCGAATTGTTTGAAAGGGGTGTGGGGGATACAACCGATATTGTGGAAAAAGAAATGTACACCTTTCTTGACCGTGGTAAGCGCAGCATCACCCTACGTCCGGAGGGAACGGCAGCCGCAGTCAGGGCGTATCTCGAAAACAAGCTGAGTGCCGGGCCGCAGCCGGTAAAGCTTTATTATACAGGACCCATGTTCCGCTATGACCGGCCTCAGGCCGGCCGCTTCCGCCAGTTTCATCAGGTGGGGGTGGAGGTGTTCGGTTCCCGTGATCCGGGGCTGGATGCCGAGGTCATGGCCATGGCCATGGATTATTATGCCCGGCTGGGTTTAAAGGAGCTGGAACTTCGCATCAACAGCGTGGGCTGTCCCCAATGCCGGCCCGTGCTGGGGGAAAGGCTGCTGGAATTCTTCCGGCCCTCCCTGGAGGAGCTTTGTACTAATTGCCAGGGACGCTACCAGCGCAACCCCCTGCGTATTCTGGACTGTAAAAGCAGCCGCTGCGGTGAACTCTCCGTGGGTGCTCCCACAACCCTGGACTGCCTGTGCAACGGGTGCGCCGGGCATTTTGCGAAGGTTAAAGGATACCTTGATTTGCTGAATATATCGTATTCTGTTGATTCCAGGCTGGTAAGGGGCCTTGATTATTACACCCACACCGCCTTTGAGATAATGGCTACGGATATTGGCGCCCAGAGTTCCATTGGAGGCGGGGGCCGGTATGACGGCTTGATGGAGGCCTGCGGTGGTCCTCCTACCCCGGGTATAGGCTACGCTCTGGGCATGGAGCGCATTATACTGACCATGGAGAGCCAGGGCATCGCCTTTCCGGAGCAACGGCTTATCGACGCCTTTGTGGTTTCCGTTGATCCGGGGGCCGAAATGAAGGCGTTTGAAATAGTTTTTATGCTCAGAAAAAACGGCCTCGGCGCGGATAAGGATCACATGGGCCGTAGCCTCAAAGCCCAGATGAAATATGCCGGGAAACTGAATCCCCGCTACACTGTGCTGCTTGGCAGCGATGAACTGGCCAGGGGCACAGCCGGATTGAAGGACATGGCCAGCGGGGTGCAGGAAGAAGTGCCGCTGTCCGGGCTGGTTCAAAGGATTAAAGGGTAATAAGCCAGGGGCAAGACACCGTACCAATATATCCAGTATTTTTTAGTAAAGTGACTATGCGAAAAATGTTTGACCGGGAGGAATAAATAATGTTTGAAAGTATGGGTGGATTAAAAAGGACCCACATGTGCGGGGATTTGAGAATCGAAGATGTGGGGAAGCAGGTTGTGCTGATGGGTTGGGTGCAGAAGCGCCGTGACCATGGCGGACTTATATTTGTGGATCTGCGGGACCGCAGCGGCATCGTACAGGTGGTTTTCAGCCCGGACACTTCCGCAGAAGCCTTTGCCAAAGCGGAAACAGTGCGCAGTGAATACGTGCTGGCCATTGAGGGCAAAGTGGTTCCCAGGCCGGAAGGCACCGAAAATCCCTCTTTGCCCACGGGTCAGGTGGACGTCAGCTGTCAAGGGCTAAAGATATTGAACCGGGCCAAAACACCACCTTTCTATATTGAAGATGGCATCGACGTGGATGAAAACCTGCGCCTGCGTTACCGCTATCTGGACCTCAGAAGGCCGGAAATGCAGCAGGTCGTTATATTACGCCACCGGACCGCCAAATTAGTGCGGGATTTTCTGGACCACAACGGTTTTCTGGAAATTGAAACCCCCATGCTTACCCGCAGCACACCGGAAGGAGCCAGGGATTATCTGGTGCCCAGCAGGATTAACCCGGGTCGCTTTTACGCCTTGCCCCAGTCCCCCCAGTTGTTCAAGCAGATACTGATGGTGTCGGGCATGGATAGGTATTTTCAGATTGTGCGCTGCTTCCGGGATGAGGATTTGAGGGCCGATCGGCAGCCGGAGTTTACCCAGATCGACATGGAAATGTCCTTTGTGGATGTGGATGACGTGATCACATTAACAGAGGAAATGGTGACCTCAATTTGTGCCGGGACCATCGGGCTGGAACTATCCCACCCCTTTCCCAGGCTCAGCTATAGTGAGGCCATGGACCGCTTCGGATCGGACAAGCCGGATACCCGTTTCGGTATGGAATTAACGGATATAACCGATGTGGCTAAAAACTGTGGCTTTAAAGTGTTTTCCGCCGCAGCTTCAGGGGGGAGAATTAAGGGCATCAACGCCAGGGGCTGCGGGAGCTTCAGCCGCAAGGAGATAGACGATCTTACCGCCTTTGCTGCCATTTATAAGGCCAGGGGGCTGGCATACTTTATAGTAACTGCAGAGGGTGTAAAATCACCCATAGCCAAATTTTTCAGGGAAGAAGAGATTGACACCATACTGATCCGTCTGGAAGCCCGTGAGGGCGATTTACTGCTCTTTGTGGCTGACAGTCCGGAGGTTGTGGCGGCCTCCCTGGGGGCACTACGGGTGCATCTGGCTGAAAGATTGGTGCTGATTCCGGAAAACCTGTTTAACTTCCTCTGGGTAACCGACTTCCCGCTGCTGGAATATGATGGGGAGGAGCAGCGGTTTGTGGCCATGCATCACCCCTTTACCTCACCCCGGGAGGATGATTTGGAGTTGCTGGAAAGCGATCCGGGTGAAGTAAGGGCCAAAGCCTATGATCTGGTGCTGAACGGAGTGGAGGTTGGTGGCGGCAGCATACGGATACACCGGCGGGACATTCAGGAAAAAATGTTTAAGATTATTGGACTTACCCGGGAGGAGGCTATGGAGAAATTTGGCTTCATGCTGGAGGCTTTTGAATACGGGACCCCTCCCCACGGTGGCATAGCCTTTGGTTTTGACCGTTTGGTAATGCTGCTGGCAGGGAAAAAGAGCATCCGGGACGTTACTCCCTTCCCCAAAACCCAGAGCGCAACCTGTTTGATGACCGGTGCCCCGGGCACGGTGGACCCGGTCCAGCTCAAGGAACTGCATGTCCGGGCTGAGGTAAAGCCGCCCAAGGCTATAAATCAGGCGTAAAGGCATCCATATTATGGAGTGATAGACGAAAAAGGACAAATTGTGTCGATCCAGGCATGTATAAGAAGGTTAAATATTTTTTATAATATAATCAAAACAAAGCACTATTTGTCTGCACTTGCCACGGGTTCACCGGTATGGTAACATAATATATGCAAAGAAAAACACCCTGCTATGTGCGTGATTACTCTGAAGTTTTGAGCCAACACTGCTTGAAAGGGAGTCCGGACTCTGGTTGTGGCTTACATGCCCTTGAAACACCAGGGAAGTAAAAATCAATCAGGAGGGCACCCACCTGTTTGAACAGGTTCAAGGAAATTTTGGGGTTTTGACGGCATTAGTGGGGTTCATTTCGTATAAACAAGTTTTCGTACTCTGGATATAAGTGAGCCTTGAGTTCGGAAGGGGTTATTCCCCTGCCGAACCCTTAGAGCGAACTTAGTTCGAGCTTTACAGCCTATTGATCCCCGACCTTCGAGGACGGGGTCTTACAGGCTGTTAGCGAGATAATAGAGTCGAAAGCTTTTTTGTTATTTGTCAGGCCTTTGCAAAAACAGATTGCAGGCTGGATTATTTTGTCGGAGGAAGCATATTGGACAGACGTTTTTCCCGTACCGAACTTTTGATCGGCAAGGAGGGACTGGCTAAACTGGCAGCTGCCCGGGTAGCCGTGTTCGGGCTGGGCGGGGTTGGTTCTTTTGCTGCTGAGGCCCTTTGCAGGGCTGGGGTGGGAGGGTTTATTCTGGTGGACGGTGATGTGGTTGATATCAGTAATATCAACCGTCAGCTGCATGCCCTGGATTATACCGTGGGCAGGCCCAAAGTGGAATTGATGGCCGGCAGAATGGCTGCCATCAATCCTGCAGCGTCTATCAGTTCATGCTATCTGCGCTATGTACCCGGCGACGGCCAAAAATTTTTTAAGGAAAGGCCGCATTACGTGGTTGATGCCATTGACGATGTGCCGGCCAAGGTGGATTTGTTAAAATACTGCGTGTCCACTGGTATTCCGGTGCTGTCCAGTATGGGGGCGGGCAATAAACTTGATCCCACAGCATTTAAAGTGGCGGATATAGCGGCCACCTCGGTTTGCCCTCTAGCCCGCGCTGTCAGAAGGCGGCTCAGGCAGGAGGGGATTACAGAGGGGGTAAAAGTTGTGTATTCCACCGAAAAGCCCAGGATGGTCGACGCCGTTAACAGTGGCAGCATTTCCTTTGTTCCTTCCGTAGCCGGACTTATTATGGCGGCTCTTGTGGTTGAGGACCTGCTAAAGGCATAATAGGTTTTTTAAGGTAAATGAATTGACAATAACTTTTAGGGAATATTATAATTTAGAAAGAGAAAGGCATTGATTACATTAATTTACATATTATTTTACTATAAAACCGGGCATAGTGGCCGGGATTATATATAAGGAGGGAGAGGAAGTATTGGCCAGCGAACTTATTCAGTATTTGTCCGATGCCAGCATTAAGGATTTCGTAGGCAAATCAGACGTGCCGGTGGTGGTGGATTTCTGGGCAGAATGGTGCGGACCCTGTAAGATGATTGCCCCTGTGGTGGAGGAACTGGCCGCGGAATATAAGGGCAAAGCATCGGTGGCAAAGTTGAATGTGGATGAAAACCGGTCTACGCCGGCGGAGCTTAAAGTTATAAGTATTCCGACATTGATTATTTTTAAAGGCGGCCAGGAGGTTGAACGCTCCATAGGCTTTAAAACCAAAAAAGAATTGAAAGCAATAATTGACAAACATATATAATAACATGAAGAAGCGCGTGTAACCCACGCGTTTTTTATTTTTTTTGCCTTCCCGGGTATTATTTAATTAAAAAAATGACCATACTATTAGCATCTTATATTTTACACGGGAGGTGAGTTTGATGGTAGTTACACCGCTGGCGGATTATTTCAGAAAAGTTAATGATCGCTTACCTGAGGAAGCTGAACGCGTTTTACTGGCGCTAGTGGATCAGGGCAGCATGAATAAAGAGGAATTGTCCCTTACTGCAAAGGTTAAAAGGGCGGTTCTGGATCATGTGGTGATGCAGCTTTACGCCCTTGGTCTGGTGGAAGTGTCTACAGAAGGAAAAAGTAAAATATGCAGCCTGACCAGGCTGGGTGATGAATTCCTGAACCTGATCAGAGAAGCCGGTTGATAACAACCGGCTTTCTTATTGACTGACTGGAATTGACTGGAAAACAGGTACATATAACCGGCAAAACCTTCGCATTAGGACGGAGGTTTTTAATTTTTTTGTATTGTCCGGTGACTTAAAAAAGGTCATGCGGTATTAAATGTATTTGATGGTCATTTGACCTGCCCATCGCAGTGCCTTAACGGATTGTCAAAAACTCCTTGATTCAAAAATTGGAGGTAAAAAGGCAATTCTGAACTTTGGTTACGACCATAGTGATTGGCTTTTAGATCCAGCCATTGAGGCATTCGAAGTATTGGCCGCTGCTAGCTTTATAATAGGTGAGCAATATGTAGCAGAGTTTAATAACCTCATCCACCCTATTCACGATAGAGGTCGTGTATTTGCATGGGAATTAATTGATAGAAAAGATATGGCTCTATAATCGCAGAAACTGGAAATGAGTCGAAGACGAGAGGGTGGCGGATGGGTTCGTAGTAGCAAAGAAAGCGGGTAACGCCGCTGGAGCGAAGGAACCCTGCTATTCGAAAAACCTTCAACAAAACCGGGAGGCAAGGACGAGATGACAAAGGCGTCCATTAACTGCAGGAACTGAGAAGAAGGATTTACCTCTTTAGGTAATTGGTTGCGTTGCGACAGTTGAGAAGAACCGTCTCCTGTCGCAACGCAATGAACCATTGTTCTGTATTTGATTCTTCTGGTATAATAAAGGTGTGAAATACTCTGTAGACAAAGGCTGTCATTCAGTCTACTCACTTTGGATTCACTGTATCTGCTGTGACAAATACCGGCGCAAGGCACTCGCACCCGAAGCATTTGCAAATATCTGATTGTTCGGGGAAGAGTTGCACTGATCGAATAGAAATGTGTAAGCCAAACTCATTGACAAATATGAAAAGATATACAGCCGACCAGGACTCTGCTATGCTTTGGCCCGGCGCTGAAGTGTAGGCCGTCAGCAATAACCAGAAAGCGAGGCAAAGAAAGATGACAATCGTCGATTTTCGAGAGGAAATAAAACGGCTTGATGTTGCTGAACGAATTTTGTTAGCAGAAGAAATCTGGGACAGCATTGTGGAAAACCAAGAGGCGGTTGCTATTTCACAGGCTCAAAAGGATGAATTAGAACAACGTCTGGAGTTCTATAGTAATGCCCCGGAAAAAGGCTTGTCTTGGCAAGAAGTCAAGTTGCGCATACAGAAATCGAAATGATGTCTCCTTTGATTGTCCGCCCTGAAGCGGAAGAGGACATAAAAGAAGCCTACTTGTGGTATGAAGGGCAGCGCCTTGGACTGGGCGAAGACTTTTTACTCTGTGTAGAAGAAGGGTTAGCAAAAATCCAGCGAAATCCTGAAATGTACACAATTGTGCATAGAGATATTCGGCGCATACTGATTCGCAGGTTTCCTTTTGGTATATTTTATATTGCATCTTCAGAGAAGTTGGTGGTTTTGGCCGTATTACACGGGCAGCGCGATCCAAATCGATGGAAAGAGCGTGCATAGGTGCGACAGGTGGGAGGTTCTTGCTGTCGCATCCCTAACGGGGGTACAACTTAGCCTCCGTTTTTATTTGTTTTGCTGGAGGATGGTATGGTAGAATAATACAAACAAAGGTTCGGTAACTATTTGGCGGGAGGTGAAGCTCTTGAAAAATTTATTTGAGCATTCCTTCAATGATCATTTGCGCCGGAGCGCTCCGCTGGCGGAAAGGATGCGGCCCCGCACCCTGGAGGATTTTGAAGAGCAGTACGGTGTTATCGGTGCGGGCACGCCTCTGCGCAGGGCGGTGGAAAACGACACCCTTAGCTCCGTTATACTGCACGGACCGCCCGGGACCGGTAAAACTACCCTGGCCAGAGTTATCGCCGGGATGACCAAAAGCCACTTCGAAACCATTAATGCGGTGATGGCCGGTGTGGCGGATATCCGCCGGGTGGTGGAGGAGGCCAGGGAGAGGCTGACCCTTTACCGTGAGGGCACTGTACTATTTATTGATGAAATACACAGGTTCAATAAAGCTCAGCAGGATGCCCTGCTGCCCTTTGTGGAGAGCGGACTGGTAACGTTGATCGGGTCTACCACCGAAAACCCCCTTTTTACCGTAAACAGGCCTCTGCTGAGCCGCTCCCGGCTCTACCGCCTGGAACCCCTTTCCCGGGAGGCGCTGGTGCGGGTAATGAGGCGGGCGCTGAACGATACGGAGAGGGGCCTGGGGAATTACCGGGCAGATATGGAAGACGGGGTGCTGGAGTACATGGCCGGGGTCGCCAACGGAGACGCCAGGGCTGCTCTCAACTGCCTGGAGCTGTCCGTTATGACCACGCCCCCCGGAGAAGACGGGGTCAGGAGGATAGGGAAGGAATTGGCTGTGGAGGCCTGCGGCGGCAGGGTGCTGCAGTTTAACCGGGAGGATGAACATTATGATGCGGTGTCTGCCTTTATCAAGAGCATGCGGGGGACCGATCCCCAGGCTACCCTATACTGGCTGGCCCGGATGATATACGCCGGCGATGATCCGGAGTTCATTTGCCGCAGGATTATGATACATGCGGCGGAGGATGTGGGTCTGGCAGACCCCAGGGCGATTATGGTGGCGGTAGCAGCTGCCCAGGCGGTGGAAAGGGTGGGTATGCCCGAGGGAAGGATTATTATGGCCGAGGCGGCCCTGTATGTGGCGCTGGCGCCCAAAAGTAATTCCGTGGTTATGGGTATCAATGCCGCCCTGAAAACGGTGAGGGATGAGCAAGCCACGGCCGTTCCCCGGCATTTAAGAGATGGCAGCTTTTTTAAACTGGAAAGAATCGCGGGCAACAAAACGGTGAATGAATATAAATATCCCCACGATTTTCCGGGACATTATGTTAAACAGGAGTATTTGCCGGAGAATGTTGTCGGGAGTGAATTTTACACCCCCTCGGCCAGCGGTGAGGAAAAGGAGATCCGGTTGCTGCTGGAAAAACTAAAAAAGTACGGTAAATAGCCGCCAAAAAATAATTCAGACCAAAACACTCGGGATTATTGACATGGCAAAATGTCCGTGGTAATATAGGCCATATAATCCAGAGTAAAATACTCTGGATTAAAAGGGGGTGGGTATTTGAAGCTTTCCACCAAGGGACATTACGGTCTGAAGGCCATGTTTGATCTGGCGCAGCATTACGGGACGGAACCCATTCCTTTGAAAAACGTGGCGGAACGGCAGAACCTGCCTGAATATTACCTGGAACAGATTATAGCTGTGCTGAGGAAAGCGGGGCTGGTAAGAAGTGTCCGGGGTGCCCAGGGAGGATATATTCTGGCCAAAACTCCCGGCGAAATTAGAGTCGGGGACGTAATCAGGGCCATGGAGGGTCCCATAGCCCCGGTGGAATGTGTCAGCGAGCTGGACCCGGCGGAATGCGACAATGCAGATTTTTGCATCACCAGAACCGTTTGGGCCAGGGTAAGGGATAGTATTGTAGATGTGCTTGACTCCATAAGCCTTGGGGATATGTGCCGGGAGGCTAAAAATCTGCCGCCGGTTCCCGGGAAGGTGGAGAAGTAGACGGTTCTTTTGTCCCCAGCGGTAGCTTATAGCCTGGGGGCGAAATCAGCAGAAATAATATATCACAGGAGGTTTTGGACATGCGCAAAGTATACTTCGACCACAGCGCCACAACCCCGGTTCGCCCGGAAGTGGTCGACGAAGTGTGCACTTCTCTGAAAGAAAACTTCGGCAATCCCACCAGCCTGCACTATTTTGGCCGGCAGGTGCGCAAGGACGTGGAAGCGGCCAGGGAAAAGGTGGCTGCAGCTATCGGCGCCATTCCCAATGAGATAGTTTTTACCAGCGGTGGAACCGAGTCGGACAACATGGCCATTCATGGTGTTGCCATGTCCAATAAGAACAAAGGTAATCACATCATAACCAGCGCCGTGGAACATCATGCTGTAATGAATACGGTAAAGGCGCTGGGCAAAGAAGGTTTTACCATAACCATACTGCCGGTGGATAAATACGGCATGGTCAGTGTTAATGATGTGGTGGCCGCCATCACGGATAAAACAATATTAATTACCATTATGCATGCCAATAATGAAGTGGGCACCATCATGCCCATTCAGGAAATAGCTAAACTGGCATATGCCAGGGGCATTTTTATGCACACCGATGCAGTGCAGAGTTTCGGTAAAATTCCGGTGAACGTGAATGAACTGGGAGTGGACCTGCTCACCATATCGGCCCATAAAATATACGGGCCCAAAGGAGTAGGCGCACTTTATATCAGGAAGGGCACCCGCTGGAAGCAATCCCTTTTCCATGGCGGCGCCCAGGAAAGGCTGCGCCGGGCGGGTACGGAGAATGTTCCGGGTATTACCGGCCTGGGTAAGGCTGCTGAACTGGCCATGGCGGATCTGCCAAAGGAGACGGAATATCTTAAAACATTGCGGGACCGGCTGATCCGGCAGGTTACCACAAAAATCGACCGTGTAAAACTCACCGGCCATCCGGATAAGAGGCTGCCCAACCACGCCAGCTTTACCTTTGAATTTATTGAGGGCGAATCCATGCTGTTAAGCCTGGACATGAAGGGCATAGCCGCTTCCAGCGGTTCCGCCTGTACCTCCGGCTCCCTGGAGCCCTCCCACGTGCTGCTGGCCATGGGGATACCCCACGAGATCGCCCACGGCTCCATCAGAATTACCCTGGGCAGGGACAATACCATGGAGGATATCGACTATTTTCTGGAGGTCATGCCGCCCATTGTGGACAGGTTGAGGGCTATGTCGCCGCTGGACCAGGAAACAGAGTTTGCCAGCAACGGTGGCTGTGATGCATGTAAAAGCAGCGGTTCCTGCAAATCTTAGATTAGCTCCGGGGAAATGATATTTTTTGGGAGGTTGGGGTATGTATACAGAGAAGGTCATGGATCATTTTGAAAATCCCAGGAATGTTGGGGAAATTGAAAATCCCGATGGTGTTGGACAGGTGGGTAACCCAACCTGTGGCGATATCATGAAAATATATCTAAAAGTAAATGATGACAACGTAATCGAGGACGTAAAATTTAAAACCTTCGGCTGTGGGGCTGCCATTGCCACCAGCAGTATGGTTACGGAAATGGTAAAGGGAAAGACACTGGACGAAGCATTAAAAATTAGTAATAAAGCTGTGGCCGACGCCCTGGGAGGACTTCCGCCCAAAAAAATGCATTGTTCCAACCTGGCCGCCGACGCGCTGCAGGCGGCTATAGAAGATTATATGAGCAAAAAGGGTAAGAAATAATTGCGTACAAGCACGGTTAAATTATATTACGGGTGAGTGCAATTGGCTAAAGGTAAAAAAGTGATAGTAGCCATGAGCGGCGGGGTGGATAGTTCGGTCACCGCCGCTATTTTACTTGAAGAAGGTTATGAGGTCATGGGAGTCACCATGCAGCTCTGGGATCCGGACGTGACCGAGGTGGCAGGGGAGCATGTGGGGTGCTGTTCCCTGGAAGCCGTGGAAGATGCCAGGAGGGTGGCCAACCGGCTGGGCATACCTTATTACGTTATGAATTTCCGCCGCACCTTCGAGGAGAAGGTAATTAATTATTTTATAGCAGAATACTTTTCCGGCAGGACTCCCAACCCATGCATAGCCTGCAACCGGTACGTAAAATTTGCCTCACTGCTGCAAAAGGCGGTGGCCCTGGGCGCCGACTATGTGGCCACCGGCCACTATGCCCGGCTTTTCTATGATCAGACCACGGGAAGGCACCTGGTACGCAGGGCGGTGGATGTCAGAAAGGATCAGACATACGTACTGTACAATCTTACTCAGGAACAGATTGCCAGAACCCTGATGCCCCTGGGGGCATATACCAAGGAGGAAGTCCGCCGGATGGCTGCGGAAAGGAATTTAACCGTGGCTGATAAACCCGAGAGCCAGGAAATTTGTTTTGTGGCGGACGACGACTACAACCGTTTTCTGGCGGAAAGGGCCGGGGAGCGGGTTCAGCCCGGCAATTTTGTGGACCTGCAGGGGAATGTTATCGGCAGGCACAGGGGGATACCCTTTTACACTATCGGCCAGCGCAGGGGACTTGGCCCGTCTTTCGGGCGGCGGATGTACGTGGTGGATATAGACAAGGATACTAATAATGTGGTGCTGGGGGATAACAAAGATCTTTTCACACCAGAGCTGGAGTCGTCGGACAATAATTTCATTGTTTTCGACGAATTGACTGGCCCAACGGAGGTGGAAGCCCAGATACGCTATAACGGCAGCCCTTCCCCGGCGGTTATTACTCCTTTGCCGGGAGGCCGGGCCAGGGTTAGTTTTGTCAGGCCCCAGCGGGCCATCACACCCGGCCAGGCGGTGGTGTATTACCGGGGGGATTTGCTGGTGGGCGGGGGGACCATTGAGAAAGTCTGCCGTTAGCTAGACGGGTTATACTTTCCCGTGAGTGGTCGGTATTTGTTTTTATTCGTATACAAGGAAAAGACCGGGATTTATGAAACCCCGGTCTTTTTATATGCTGGATGCTACAGCTAATTCAGCTTCCATCCCTTGTCTTCAAAATAGTACTGGGTAACACCGTCTTTGTCTTTGTAACTGTGCCATTCACCCTCCCGGTCCGGGTCAATGTAGATATAGTGTAACTTTCCTCTGGCGTCCTTGTAAAAATGCCACTCACCGTCCCGGTCAAAGTCCAGGTCCAGGTTGCGGTATTCGTTTTTGTAAAGCGGTCCGTCGGTGTAATAAATTTTACCGTTTTTGTCGTAATATCTGTAGTTATGACCGGAATCACTGTAGGACAATCTGTCAAACCGGTATATTTTTTTTATCTTGGCCGGTACCTTGTAGTCAATATCTCCGGACCAGTAATGGCCGTGCTGGCCGTTACTAATGCTGTAAATATTATCAAAGGTTAGTGTTTTCCCTTGCGTCTCCCCGGCGAATGCTACGGAAGTCAAAATCAGCAGGGAAAACAGTAATGTGGTGAGGCCCGCAATTATTTTCTTCATCGTGTTTAAAATCCTTTCTGCCAATTTGCTAAATATTTTGTTAGACAGGGAAGCTAAAGGTAAATTTACCATTTATTCGATACTAATCTATAGATTATAGATGGAATACCCTCCTTGAAGAATTATATTTAACTTATTGGTAATAATCAATAATTAAATGGTGGTAATAATATAACAAACAACTTCTTTGACCATTAAAATGCAGCTAAAGGAGTTGCTGGGGCACAATATCTTGGTCTCCTTTTTAGCGGTGGTGGAGACAAATATGAATGTACGTAAGTGGCGCATTTTTTGTTTTATAAGCGGTTATAATATTCATCATGAAGGGTTTGGGAGGCGAGACGATTTGCAGTGCCCTATTTGTGGCGGCAAAGCTACCGGCAAAGTGGGTGTGGAGCAGTATTACTGCTGGGATTGCTGCGTTGAATACAGGCTGAATAAGGAAGGTGTGCAGATCTATGAGGTTGCCGAGGACGGCAGCCTGGTAGCCTTTGATCCGCATAACGAATTTCTTATGTAAAATAACCGGGGGGAATATTCATGAAAAAGGGATTTCTACGGGGTGTGATTGCCGGTGCCATGATGGGGGCTTTCGCCGGGTTATTCATGAAACCCCAACGCAAAATGGAAGTCAAAGATTTAAAGCAACTGGCGGATACCGGCGCCTGGCAGAAAAGTGCGCAAAATCTGGTCCAGGGTATATCAAGAAGGGTGAACAGGATGAAGTGAGGATACAATCCTCACTTTTTTTCTACAATTGGGGACATTCCTCCGACCCTAAAGTCAGGTTTTAATTGGGGACATTCCTCCTACCCCAGAGCAAGGCTCCAAATGGAGGTGTGTCTCCTTTCCTATTTAGAGGTGTGTCCCCATTCATTTTAACCCCTACTGGAATATTGATTACTTTCGGGGTGACGTATGGTGTCCTGGTGGAGTGAAATAACAATCCGGCGCAGATTGTTTTATGCGATTATTTTTACCGGCGCGCTGTACATGCTTTATTTAATAAGGAGTATATTACCGGCTTTTTTAATGGCCGGGGTACTGGTGTACCTGCTGAGTCCTTTGGTGGACGCCGTGGAGAGGCGAGGGCACAGGCGGGTTTCGTCGATCCTGGTGGTGTACCTGGCCATGGTTGTGTTGGGTGCGGCCATGGGACTGTACGGGCTGCCCAGACTGGTGGGGCAGCTTAACACCCTGACCGGCACGGTTCCGGTGTACACCAGACAGGTGCAGGATATGGCCGAAGAATTTCAGGACAGGTATACCAGGGCCGGGCTGCCCAGGGAAATGAAAGAAATAATCGATGCCCGTATAAACCATCTGGAGAAAAAAATATTATCCGTAGCCGAGAGGGCCGCCGCCGGGATGGTAGGTTTGGTGGGGCATATAGTCAATATTTTACTGGCCCCGGTGCTGGCCTTTTATATTTTAAAGGATTTGGGGCGGTGCAAAGCCGAAATGACCCGGTTGATACCCTTGCGCTGGCGGATGGATGTGCTGGAACTGCTTGGTGATGTCAACCGTGTGCTGAAAAACTATATCCAGGGCTACCTGCTGGTCTGTCTAGTGGTGGGGCTTCTGGTGGGACTGACCCTGGCCGCCCTGGGCGTGGAATTTGCCCTCACCCTGGGCATCTTTGCCGGGCTGACCGAATTAATTCCTTATTTCGGCCCTGCCATTGGGGCCGTTCCCGCAGTGGCCCTGGCCCTGCTTACCTCTAAGTGGCTGGCCGTTAAGGTGGTGCTGGCCTTTTTCGTGATTCAACAGTTAGAGGGCAACGTCATTTCTCCCAAATTGTTGGGAGACAGGGTGGGGCTGCACCCGCTGGCGGTTATCATTTTTCTGTTCGCCGGCGGCAAGCTATACGGCCTTACGGGTATGTTGCTGGCGGTACCGGCTACGGCAGTTTTGAAAATATTTCTGTCCTTTGCAGGGCGTAAGCTCTTTTTGGTCTAGGAGGCCGCTTCCAAAACTGCCGCTCAAACCGATTCTTGACACTTTACGGGCGTATTATGTATAATTATACAGCAAAATTCGGGGTGGCAGGAAAAGGTAAGAAGGTGGAGTGATAGTTTGAAGAGAATGTCCGGAAGCGAAATCAGGGAGAAATATTTGAGTTATTTTGAAAACAAGGGGCATAGAATTTTGCCCAGTGCCTCATTGATTCCGGCCAACGACCCCAGTATACTATGGACCGCCGCCGGAATGGTACCCTTTAAGCCATATTTTACCGGAGCGGCGAAGCCGGAAGTGCGTCGGGCTACCACCTGTCAGAAATGTCTGCGCACACCGGACATTGAATCTGTGGGGCGAACCGCAAGGCACCATACCTTCTTCGAAATGCTGGGCAACTTTTCTTTCGGAGATTATTTTAAGAAGGAAGCCATTAGCTGGGCCTGGGAATTTGTGACGGAACAACTGGAAATTCCGGCAGACAGGCTGTGGATTACTATCTACCTGGATGATGATGAGGCCTTTGATATATGGCGTCAGGATGTGGGGATACCGGAAAGCCGCATTGTCAGAATGGACAAAGATACTAACTTCTGGGAAATAGGCGTGGGACCATGCGGCCCGTGCTCGGAAATATATATAGATCTGGGTGAGGAAAGAGGCTGCGGCAGCCCGGATTGTGCCGTGGGGTGCGACTGTGACCGCTACCTGGAGATATGGAACCTGGTGTTTATCCAGTTTTTCAGGGATGAGTCCGGTAATTACGCACCCCTGGAAAACAAGGGAATCGACACCGGCATGGGGCTGGAGCGGGTTGCTTCGGTATTACAGAATGTACCCTCAAACTTTGATACCGATTTGTTCAGGGAAATAATGGATTTTACCGCCGGTGAAATAGGCGTCAAATATGGTATAGATAAAGATACCGACCTCGGCCTGAAAGTTATTGCCGACCATTGCCGGGCGGTTACCTTTGCCGTTGCCGACGGGGCGCTTCCCTCCAATGAGGGTCGCGGTTATGTATTACGCCGCCTAATCCGCCGGGCGGTGCGCTTCGGCCGCCTGCTAGGCGAGGCCGAGCCTTTTCTCTACAAGGTGGCCGGTGCCATCATCCGGCAGATGTCTGCCGCCTACCCGGAGTTGGAAGAGAACCGGGAGCACGTTTTAAAAGTAATGCGTATCGAGGAAGAGCGTTTCGGCGAAACCCTTTCCCAGGGCACGGAGATACTTAACAAACTGGTGCAGGAGGCCAAATCTTCGGGCAAAAAGCAGATTACCGGCGTAGATGCTTTTAAACTGTACGATACCTTCGGCTTCCCTCTGGAGCTAACCAGGGAAATTGCTGACGAAAATAGCCTGGGAGTGGATGAGGACGGTTTTGCCGTGGCTATGGAGGAGCAGCGCCACCGGGCCCGCAGTGCCAGGCAGGAGACGGAATACCTGTCCGAAACCGGAGTATTGTTTAAGAATGTGCGGGATAAATACGGCGAGACAGATTTTGTGGGCTACAGTACCTTGGAAGCCAGAGGAAGGGTATTGGCTTTAATTAAAGAGGGTCAGCAGGCTGACCGGGCGGTGGCCGGGGAGGAAATTCACTTTGTGCTGGATATCACCCCCTGTTATGCGGAATCAGGCGGACAGGTAACGGATTACGCCAGGGTTACGGGAACGGAGCTGGAAATTGACGTATATGAGGTATATAAGCCGGTGGAAGGTCTTTTTGTACACCGGGGCAGGGTGGTAAGCGGCATGATCCGGGAAAATGATGAGGTGTCGGTGACGGTGGATGCCGGTAGACGTGCCGCCGTAGGTCGTAACCACTCCGCCACCCACCTGTTGCACAAGGCTCTGAAAGCGGTATTGGGGGATCATGTAAATCAGGCCGGCTCCCTGGTGGAGCCTGACAGGCTCAGATTTGACTTTACCCATTTTACTACCGTGTCGCCGGAAGAAATACGCAGCATAGAAGAAATAGTAAACTCCAGGGTGCTGGATAACCTGCCGGTGGATACTGCGGAAACTTCCCTGGCAGAGGCCCGGGCCGCAGGTGCGGCGGCGCTCTTCGGAGAGAAATACGGTGAGCGGGTGCGGCTGGTAAAAATGGGGGATTTCAGCCTGGAACTGTGTGGTGGTACCCATGTGCGTTGCACCGCCGAAGTGGGCCTGTTCAAGATGCTGGGAGAAAGTTCAGTGGGTTCCGGGTTGCGCAGGGTGGAAGCTGTTACGGGTGAGGGAGCTTTGCGTTATATCTACGCCAGAGACGAGCAACTGGAAAAAATCGCCCGGAGCGTTAAGGCGGCCTCCCATGAGGTTGTGCACCGGGTGGATGCACTGGTCCGGGATTACCGGGAACTGGAGCATGAAACCGAAGCCCTTAGGGCCAAGCTGGCCCGCTTTGAGGTGCAAAGCATGCTTGACCAGGTTACAGATTTGAAAGGGATCAAATTCCTGGCCGCCCGAACCGCCGTTCCGGACATGGACAGTCTGCGGGCCATGGTGGACCTGCTCAGGGATCGCCTGGGGTCGGGAGTTATAGTGCTGGCAAGTCCGGCGGGAGACAGGGTCAATTTGGTGGTGGCTGTAACCAAAGACCTGCTTAGCCGCGGGCTGCATGCAGGTAAGATTATCAAGGAGGCTGCCACAGTGGTGGGCGGCGGCGGCGGCGGACGTCCCGAGATGGCTATGGCCGGGGGTAAGGATGCCGGGCATATACAGGATGCACTGGACAGGGCCAGGATCGTTACCGGTGAGCAAATTAAGGACTGAAACGGGCGGGTGTAACAAACCGCTCAAACCTTATTTATAATAATTTTAAGTGGCTTTTTATAGTAATGGAGGAAAAGGTTAAACAACAACGAATTATTAATACGAAATGAGGTTATATTTTTCTTAAGGGGGGCTAAACCGTGCTCAAAGAACCATTTGAAGAAACTGTGATGTTTAAGGTGCAGGCAGAAGAAGTAAACCAGGCCAGGGAAATACTGCTGACGGTGTATACCGCCCTGAAGCAAAAGGGATATAACCCCATTAACCAGATTGTGGGCTACCTGTTGTCCGGCGACCCGGCCTACATAACCAGCCACAGTAACGCCAGAAGTCTTATCCGGCGGCTGGAAAGGGACGAATTGCTGGAAGAACTGGTTAAAAACTACCTGGAAAAGTAACCCTGCTACCCGGCAGGGTTTTTTATAGATCGGGGTGAAGGACCGATAGTCCTGAGGGGCGGCAGCCCCTTTTTTAATTGAGGTTGGGAATTATCCAGGTGGATAATTCCCTAAAATTAAGGTGAAACGTTTTGGAATATAACTATCTCGGTAAAACAGGTATCAAGGTTTCCCGACTGTGTTTCGGCGCCCTTACGGTGGGACCGTTACAGGCGAATCTTCCGGTGGGGGAGGGAGTCGCCGTGATTAGGCGGGCGCTGGAGTCAGGGGTTAATTTCATCGACACGGCGGAATTGTACCAGACCTATCCTTACATCAGGGAGGCCATTCGCGGCAGGGAGCACGAAACCATAATTACCACCAAATGTTACGCCTATACCCGGGAAGGCATGAAAAAAAGCCTGGACGTTGCTTTGGCCGGGCTGGGGCGGGATTATATCGATATTTTTCTTTTGCATGAGCAGGAGTCGGAGCTTACCATCCAGGGGCACTGGGAGGCGGTGGAATATTTACTTGAGGCCAAACGGCGGGGTGTGGTGCGGGCTGTGGGCATCTCCACCCATTCCGTGCGGGGGGTCAGGGCAGCTGCGTCTGTACCGGAATTCGACGTCATACATCCCCTGGTTAACATCTCCGGTATAGGTATTTGTGATGGCACGGTGGAGGATATGATTGGCGCCATTCAGGAAGCCTGGCGGGCGGGCAAGGGATTGTACGGCATGAAGGCCCTGGGGGGAGGAAATCTCATAGGAAACAGCGGGGAGGCCTTCTCCTTTGTGCTTTCCCTGTCCGGTCTGGCTTCCGTGGCGGTGGGTATGAGGACCGCTGCGGAGGTGGATTACAATGTTGCTATATTTGGCGGACTTACGGTTACACGGGAGATTGAACAAATAGTAAGCTCACAGAGGCGCCAGCTGCATATTGAAGACTGGTGCCGGGGCTGCGGGGAATGCGTAAAGCGCTGCGGCGCCGGGGCCCTGAGCATTGTTGGCGGAAAGGTGAAGATTGAGCAGGGCCTATGCCGCCTGTGCGGCTACTGCGGCAGTGCCTGCCCGGAATTTTGCATAAAAATTGTTTAATTTTATAATCATAAACTTAAGCGGCGGTGATTGGGTGCGGATTATGGGTATCGATTTGGGGGATAAAAGAATAGGGATTGCCATAAGCGATCCCCTGGGCTGGACTGCCCAGGGCGTGGAGGTAATCCGCCGTGACGGCAACCAGGGCAGGGATATGAGTAGGATCAAGGAACTGGCTGCCAGCTACGATGTGGAGAGAGTGGTGGTTGGGCTGCCCAGGAACATGAACGGCACCCTGGGGGAGAGGGGCGAAAAATCAAAGGCCTTTGCCGAAAAAATAGGTTTCTTGTTATCACTGCCGGTGGATCTCTGGGATGAGCGTCTGAGCACGGTGGCGGCGGAAAAAGCCCTCCTGGAGGCGGACACCAGCAGAGCGAAGCGAAAAAAGGTTATCGACAAGGTGGCAGCTGCCATAATACTGCAGGGTTACCTGGATGCCGCCGGAAATAAAAAATAGGTTTGATTTTCTTTGCATAACGGACTATTATCTCGCTAACAGCCTGTAAGACCCCGTCCTCGAAGGTCGAGGATAAACAGGCTGTAAAGCTCGAACTAAGTTCGCTTTTAAGGAAAGGGGACACACCTCTAATAAAAGTCTGACTTTGGGGTGAGGAATGTCCCCAACGTATGTTCGGTAGGGGAATAACCCCTTCCGAACCCAAGGCTCACTTATATTCCTTTTCCTTGACAAGTGTCTTTTCCTGGTATACAATAGGGTGAATTTTTTATTATTGAGGTGAGTTGAATTGTCTGACAAGGATCATAACAATAAAAATCAATCTGGAAATGGCGCGGGTGATGAACATCAGGACGGGCACCAGTGCGGACACGATCATGATTGCGGGTGCGATTGCGGCGAAGATGAGGTTTTGACACTGGTGGATGAAAACGGCGAGGAGCGGGATTTTACAGTAATTGATGTTATTGAAATAGAAGGAACGGAATACGCCATCCTGTTGCCGGTGGATGATGATTCGGATGAGGCCATAATATTGAGGTTTGAAAAGGATGCCGAGGGCAACGAGTTGCTGGTTGACATAGAAGACGACGAGGAATGGGAAAAAGTGGCGGATGCCTGGGAAGAAATGATTGCGCAAGAAGAATAATGGGATATAATAATCAATAACCGGAATAAAACCGGCCCGTGGGAAGCGTCCCCGCCGGTTTTTTTGCTGTGCGGGATTGCGTGGATTATTTTGCCATAAAAGATTAAAACTTATATATTGTCGGAACACAGGTAAAAATCAGGGCGTCCTTCTTGTAACAGGAGGTAATAAAACTTGAAGTACAAAATAGCCATAACCGGCGGGCTGATCGGAGTACTTCTGGCAGCAGCCCTATTACTCTTCATGGGCGCAACCAAGGCTTCTCATGCACAGAAAGTACTGACGGGCGTAAAATTCATGGGTGTGGATTTGTCAGGTCTGAACAGGGAAGCGGGGCTGGAAAAACTTATCGCCACAGAAAAAGAACTTCTTTCCACTCCTGTTTACCTGGAATACCAGGGTAATGCCTGGCAAGTGTTGCCGGCGTCCCTGGGAGCATCACTGGATCGGGAAAAAATGATGGATAATGCCCTCCAAGTCGGGAAAGAAGGTTCCCTGCTGGAAAACTGGCGGACCAGGAAACAGGTGCAAGAGGAGGGTGTTGAAATACCTCCGGTAATCAAAGTAGACAGGACGGTTTTTAGCGGGAAACTGGATGAATTGACCGCGGAATTAACAGTCCGGCCCGAAAATGCCGGTATCAGCATAACAAAAAATAATGCCGTGGAAATTATCCCTGGCCGTGAAGGCGTTCTGGTGGATCAAGATAAGGCCCTTAAAAGCCTGGTGTCGGTGTTGGAGGATTACCGGGTAACCCCAAGGGTGGAACTTACCATGAAAAAAGTGCCGCCGGAAATAACCACTGAAGAGGTGCAGGGGTACGGCCTGGACACCTTGCTGGCGTCTTATACTACCAGGTTCAACGCCGCTGTTACTGACCGCGCTTTTAATGTCCGGGTGGCCGCCTCCGCACTGGACGATTTGCTGGTCCCTCCGGGCACGGAGGTTTCCTTCAATAAAGTCGTGGGACCCAGAAGCTCCGAGGCGGGATACAAAAATGCCAAGGTAATAGTAAACAACGAGTTGGTGGACGGACTGGGGGGAGGGGTTTGCCAGGTGAGCACCACTCTTTACAACGTCGTGCTCCTATCAGGCCTGGATGTGGTCTCCCGTAAGAACCACTCCCTGCCGGTGGCATATGCGCCTGCGGGCAGGGATGCCACCGTGGCTTACGATAATATAGATTTTGTATTTAAAAACAGCACGGACAGGCATATATACATCAAGACATACGTTCACGGCAGCTATATAACAGTTAAAGTATACGGCAATTCATCATATAAGAAAAATATTTCGATAAATACCAGGACCGTGGAAACATTTGACTACAAGGTTGTATATGAAGACGATCCCACCCTGCCCAGCGGAGCACAGAAAGTAAAAAGAAAGGGGGTTAAGGGTTCCCGGGTAACGGCTGACAGAATAGTGCTGGAAAACGGTGTTACCAGGGTTGAGTCCCTGCCGCCCAGTCTTTATCATCCTTTAAACGAATTAATTCTGATGGGTAAAGGTAATGGGAGTGTGCCGGTGCCGGTCCAGCCGCCAGGAGGACAGCACCCGGCCGCCGGCCCTGATGATAACAGCGAGAAACCCGTCGAAGCTGGCAACGGCCAGGCTGGCGGGGACACCGCCGAAAGCGGCACACCAACACCGCCCGGCGGAATTATTCCGCCGGGAACGGCGGGGAGCGAAATGTAATATGTTGCCTTAAAAGAGAGCCATAGCTCTCTTTTTTTATGTCTCTTTTATTCTAATATTTTCATTTTCCACATATTTTTTTAATATATTCAATTGATCGATGGAAAGGGGTGTAAGCCGTTAATGAAAAGAATAGTCATTGCCGGCCGGAATGACAGCGGCAAATCAACCATTGTGGGTGAATTGTACCGCGGTCTCAAGGGCAAGGAATATCAGCCCCTGGCCGTGGGCTCAGGCATACAGGACGAAAAACCATACCTGCATAAGGGGATAGACGTAACCTATCTGACCATAGCTGTGCCGGAGCCGGGCAAGGATGTGGTGGCTGATATTGAGCGGGTTATAAGGAATCACGTAAACCAGATCCAGGAAAAGAACAGGCTGATTCAACACGCCAGGAGAGCGCTGGAGGAATTGAATAAGGTAAGGTCGGTGTTGGAACTGGGCAACCTTTCCCAGCGGGATATACCGCATACCTCGGCCCTGCCGGATGTGGTGCTGATCGAGGCGGTGGGGATTAATGACGGTTACAAATCAGCTGAATGCAGAAAGCTGGCAGACATATTGATAAGTATTATACCGGCGGGTATCAAGAGCGAGATTATCATGGAACAGGGCAGTATTCTCCTGGATGAAGCGGATATTGTTGTTGTTACAAAAATTGATGAGACGCCAAGGGATGTGTCTTCCACCACCATCAAATTACTGCAGAGAATTTACAGGCACAAACCAATCATTCCGGTGGTGGCAACTCAGGGTGTGCATGTAAACCTTGTGCTGGAAGAGGTTATTAAAAGACTTAACGAACCCGTATTCCTGATGGATAATGCCCAGGCTCAGACCCAGGTGGAAATAAGGGTTCCGAAAGAAAAGAGAAATGTATAAAGAATTTTTTTACTCCTCTTCTGACGAAGAGGTTTTTGTTTTTTGACGTTACCCGTCGGTGCAAGTGTCATCTTGTAACAAAAAGAAAAAGAATGGTATAATTAACGAAAAATTTCGTGTGGGGAATAAATGAAACATATATATACCAAGGGTCCCGCAGGCAGCAGGGGGAAATATGTCAGGGCTTTGATCGTCTTAACAGTGCTCCTGGCGGGCACCGCTGTGTTAGGAAAACTATATTTCGACGCGCTGCTGACTCCTGTGGACCCTTCCAAAAAAGACTCGGAAGTGGTGTTTGTCATCCCTCCCAATGCTCCCGGGACTTATGTAAGCCAGAAGCTATACGAGGCCGGACTGGCCCGGGGACCGGAGGTTTTTAATCTGTATGCCCGCTATCACGGTATTACAGGACAACTTAAGCCGGGCAAATACATCTTCAACCCGGGGCAACCTCTGGAGGAAATTGCCGCCAGCCTAGTGGCCGGTCCTCCGGATACCATCACTTTTACTGTGCCCGAGGGTTATGATCTGCGGCACTTGGAAGACATGCTAGCGGACAAAGGACTGGTAGAACGTGAAAAATTCGTTCGTCTGGTTACTGGTGGGAAGTTCAACTACCCCTTTTTAAAGGAACTGCCCGGGGATGAACGCCAATTGGAGGGGTATCTATTTCCCGACACCTACCATATAGGCAGCAAGACCACAGAGGAAGAAATTATCAACATGATGTTGCAACGTTTTGCTGGCGAATTGGTGAAATTAAACTATCTGGAAAAAATCCAGTCCGTGGGAATGACCCTTCATGAAGCGGTTACACTGGCCTCAATGGTTGAAAGGGAAGCCCGGGTGGACAGTGAGAGGCCTGTCATTGCAGGGGTTATGATGAATCGCCTGCACAAGGGTATGAAGCTACAGATTGATGCCACTATACTGTATGCCCTGGGGGGACACAGGGAAAAAATATACTACAAGGATCTCGAGGTGGATTCGCCGTACAATACTTACCGGTATTACGGCCTTCCTCCCGGGCCCATAGCATTTCCAGGGGAGGCCTCACTAAAGGCGGTAATCAATCCGACAACAACTGACTATCTGTATTATGTGGCCAAGCCTGACGGCTCCCATGCTTTTGCCAGGACCCTGGCCGAGCATAATGCCAACAAGGCGATGGTACCGGGAAACTAAGTTATTAAGTTATTGAGATAAATAGCATCTCCTGGTTAATGATACGGGAGGTGTATTTTTTTATAGGGCGCAGGAATAAGGATGGAGAATACTAAAAAGGTTTGAACTGGTAAATATATTAACACTCGTGTTCCTTGTAATAAAATCATGAGTGATATTATAAGGCTAGGGGTATGAGAAACATAAGAAGGTGATGCTGTTGCAAAAACCAGAGTTATTGGCGCCGGCCGGTGACATGGAGAAGCTCAGGGCGGCGGTTTTATACGGGGCCGATGCCGTGTACCTGGGTGGGAAGCGTTTCGGCCTGCGCATGGGTGCTGAAAATTTTGATATCGGTGAAATAGCAGAGGCTGTTGATTTTGCCCATACCAGAGGGGTCAGGCTGTATGTAACGGTAAATATTTTTGCCCATAACCGGGACCTGGAGGGATTGCCGGAGTATCTTTGTCTGCTGCGGGAAACCGGGGTTGACGGCATAATCGTAGCCGACCCCGGGGTATTTGCTGTGGCGTCGAGGGAGGTACCTGACCTGCCGGTGCATATCAGCACCCAGGCCAACGTAACCAACCGGGAGTCCGCCGCCCTGTGGGAGAGGCTGGGTGCCCGGCGTCTGGTACTGGCCAGGGAACTCTCCCTGGAGGAGATAGACGCCATAAGAAAGTCCGTTACCCTTGAACTGGAGGTTTTTGTACACGGGGCCATGTGCATTTCTTACTCGGGCAGGTGCCTCCTGAGCAATTATATGACCGGCCGGGACGCCAATCTTGGTGACTGCGCCCAGGCCTGCCGCTGGCGTTATGCATTACAGGAGGAAAAGCGCCCGGGACAGTTTTTCCCGGTGGCGGAGGACGGGCGGGGTACCTATATTCTCAGTTCACGGGATCTTTGCCTGTTAGAACATATTCCCGGCCTGATCCGGGCGGGGGTGAGCAGCTTTAAAATTGAGGGCCGGGTGAAAGGTGTGCATTATGTGGCCACGGTGGTTAAAGTTTACCGGGAGGCCATTGATCGTTACCTGGACAACCCGTCCGGTTACAAAACAGACCCTGCCTGGCTGGAGGAACTGGGTAAGGTAAGCAACCGTGATTACACCACCGGGTTTATCTCCGGGGGCCCTGACACTGCCGGCCAGGGTCATCTGGAAAAAATATACCGGCGCCCGTACTCCTTCGTGGGTATTGTTGCAGACTATAACCCTACCACGGGCATGGCGGAAATACAGCAGCGCAACCGCTTCGGGGCGGGGGAAACACTGGAAGTGCTGGCCCCGCCGGGAGAGCCGGGCGGAACTTTCAGGGTGGAGAAAATGTTCGACGGGGAAGGATCACCCATTGAATCAGCCCCCCACCCCTGCCAGACAGTATTGCTGCCGGTGCCCTTTCCTTTGACCCCGCACAGCATGTTGAGGCGCAGGGGTAGTATATAACCCTTTTTTCCGGGTCAAGCTATGATTAAATGGCTAATCCTGGAAGGCAGGGTGTTGTTATGGATACTCGCATTGCCAAGAGGCTGGTGTGGACTTTTTCACTGCTAGCCTTTTTTCTCTGTATACTCACAGCCCGTCTGGGCTACATTCAGGTAGTGCAGGGGGATTTATACAGCCGCCGGGCATTGGCAAGGGAGACCGGCAGTGTGGTGCTGGAGGATTACAGCAGGGGCGCAATACTGGATAGAAACCTCAGTCCTCTGACCGGCTCCTTTAGTGCTAACCGGCTGGTGGTTTTTCCCAAGTTGGTGGATGATAAGCGGGCGGTTGCCTCCGGAATTGCCTCCGTAATGGGAGTTGATGCTTTGGAAATCAAAGAGCAACTTGAGGCGGGACCGGTTCGGTTGCCCTATCCCCTGACGCCGGAACAGGCTTCAGCCATAGAAAGCCGGAACTGGAAGGGAGTAGTGGTAGCGCCTGTTAATTTCCGATACGGCAGCAGGCCTCTGGCCGTTCAGGTGGTTGGTCATCTGGGCCGGGTTAGGGATATGGCTGAAGCAGAGGAATTATCGGAACGGAACGGCAGGAGTTACGGGTTAAGCGACTGGGTGGGACGACAGGGTCTGGAAAAATTTTTTGAGCCAGTATTAAAGAGTGATTATCCAATAAGCAGCGCAAGGCTGTATATTGATGCTGCCGGCAATGTGCTTCAGGGGTTGCCGCTGGAGGTGAATACCGATGAGGCAGATCCTACCCGCAGCAACGTGGTAACCACCATCGACGGGGCAATACAGTCAAAGGTGGAAGATATAATGGACCGCCGGGCGGTCAAAGGTGCGGTGGTGGTCATGTCCCGTAGCGGGGATATACTGGCCATGGCCGGGCGCCCTTCCTATAATCCCGACCCGGATAAAATTAAGGACTATATGCATGCGGGAAAAGAAATTTTCCTGGATCAGTGTACGGCACTTTTTCAGCCAGGCTCAATTTTCAAGGTGGTGGTGGCCGCCGTTGCCCTGGAAGAGGGGATGGTATCCGAGGATACCATGTTTTTTTGCGGCGGCCGGAAGGATACACTGATATCCTGCTGGCATCCGGGACACGGTGAGATATCCTTTGCCCGGGCTTTTGCGGAGTCCTGCAACCCCACCTTTGCCAGGGTAGGGCTCAGTCTCGGCGCTTCCAAAATAATTGCCTACGCCGGACGGCTGGGACTCAATAACCAGGCTATAACCGGCTATCCGGTTCTTCGGGATAACAGGCAAAACCTGAACCTGATCGCCCAAAAGTATAGCCTCGTGAACAGCAGCGTCGGCCAGGGCCCGGTGCTGGCCAGTCCGGTGCAGATAACGGCCATGATGAACACCATTGTCAACGAAGGCATATACAGGCAGCCCCGCCTGGTAAGTGAAATATCCGGTGCAGGCGGGAAAAAACAGACTTTTCCTGCCGGGGAGGGAAAGAGGGTTTTATCCCGGGAGACGGCGGATAGGCTGGTGAAGTTGCTGGGTATGGTTACTTCCGAAGGGGTTGGGCGGGAGGCATACGTTCCCGGCTTCGGCAGCGCCGGCAAAACCGGCTCCGCTCAACTGGGTGATGACATGACTGCTGTTAACGCCTGGTTTTCCGGCTTTGTTCCCCTGCATAATCCGCAATATATTATTACCGTCCTGGTAAGAGACGGAGAAAGCGGGGGAAAGACGGCAGCGCCGCTGTTCCGTGAGATCGCAAAAGAGATTATGAAATTACCGTAAGTCCCGGCTGTTGTAGTTTCTCATAGCGAATGTCAGTAAAACGTATAGCCTGCGGCAGCACTGATGGTGGTTTAAAAACAGGGACATAGTTGCTGCACATTATAATTAATCTGTCGATTTATGAGACAGGCAGAGCAAGTTGTATATAACAGCAGCGGATGTATATAGTTTAGCAATAAATAATAGAAATTCAGAAAAATTACGCTGACGATTAAAATCAAGCAGGCTTTGATTGACTGCCTAGTGAAAGTATAGTAGGATAATATTATATTTTTTAGCCGGGAGGCAGTGTGAGAGATGATTGTTAAAGGAGATCAAATCCGCGCTATGCGTGAAGAACGTGGCTATACGCTGCAGGATCTGGCACGCCGCGCAAGCCTGTCTCTGTCCTATCTCAGCGAAATTGAAAGGGGCTCCAAACGTCCCTCACTGAAAACCATAGATAAACTGGCCTCTGCTCTTAATGTGTCCAAGGCCAATCTCATCGAGGGCGACATTATAGATACCGGCCTGTCCCTGGGAGATAAAATCCGCCTCATGCGCGGTGAAAAGAATCTTTCTTTACAGGATTTGGCCGTCAAGGCCGGCATATCACTCTCCTATCTCAGTGAAATAGAAAGAGGTACGGTTTACCCGGCCCTTAACACGCTGAAAAGGATTGCTGAGGGGCTCGGGGTACACCCTTCCGCAGTGATGGGGCACGAGGGCTCTCTCGGCCACAAGCTGAAAGCCCTGCGGGAGGAATATGGACTTACCCAGGCGCAACTGGCCAATATGGCCGGGGTTACCGCAGGATTAATCGGGCAGATTGAACAGGGTAAAGTTCAACCTTCGTTGAAGACACTGGAAAAACTTGCCGAGGTGATGGGGGTATCGCCCTGCTATTTCATTATGGAACCCGGTGCGGTGGACCAGATGCTCAGTCTCATGAACCCGGAACTCAGGGAACTCCTCATGCACCCCAATGTCCAGGCGGTGCTTAACCTGATATGCAACCTGAACGAAAAAGAACTTCAATTCGTGCTCAATTTTATCCAGTTGTTTAAAAAATCGGATTTAAGTTGAAATAACATTTTACATAATATCAGCGTGCGGAGGTCATAATGGCTGCATATGTGGTACCGGAGTTGTGCCTGGGCTGTGGAGCCTGCGCTGAGATTTGCCCTGCCAAGGCTATAACCGTGATATTGAAAAGGGCCAGGGTAGATGTAAGCCTGTGCGAAGACTGTGAGGAATGTATATTTATCTGCCCCAACGGGGCGATTACCGGCGGCGACGGAGGTGTGAGCAAAGATGCCGATTTATGATTACCGGTGTAAAAAGTGCAGTGACAGGTTTACGGTGATGGTCAGCATTAATGACCGTGATAAAGTAACCTGCCTGAAATGCGGCAGTTCCGAGGTGGAACAGCTTATTTCCGCCTGTGCCGTAAAGGTTGGGGGCTGTGGCAGCCCAACCATAAAAACCGGCGGTGGCTGAGGTATATAATTTGGAGGCCGTTGGTCTTCGTTGATAAATTGGGGACATTCCTTCGTGAAGGTGTGTCCCCGTACATTAGAGAGGAGAGATGATGTGGCACTGGAATTAAACGACAGCAACTTTGAAGCGGAAGTAGGGCAATCGAAACAGCCTGTTCTGGTGGATTTCTGGGCACCCTGGTGCGGGCCTTGCCGCAGTATGGCCCCTGTAATTGAAGAGTTATCCACTGAGTACCAGGGCAAGGTCAAAATCGCCAAGATCAATGTGGATCAAAACCAGGAATTAGCCAGACGCTTCGGAGTGATGAGTATCCCCACTCTGGTTATGTTTAAAAACGGGCAAAATGTAGGTCAGACAGTTGGATTGACTCCCAAAGCCCTTCTGGTTAAAAAATTAGATGCGCTTATTGAAGACTAATCATTCATTTGCGTTTTAACCTACTTAAAATCTAGACAAGAAAATAAAAAACAGCGCCGGATCACTACATAAGCGGGCGCTGTTTTTTTATGCAGTTTGTTATATCTAGTGAAGGGCTTTTTCCAGTTCGGAGGGGTTATATCCCATTATTACCTTGTCTCCCACGGTAACCACCGGAACTGCCAGCCTGCCCGATTTTTGAACCATTTCATCTCTGGCCTGCTGGTCTGCGGCCACGTCCTGCTCTTTATATTTCACGCCTTTTTGGGAAAGAAACTCTTTCACCGAGCGGCAATGGGGTCAGGTAGGGGTAGTATAAACAGTTATCTGTTGTTCCTGCATACTGAAACCTCCAATCATATTTTTGTTATTTTTTCAAAATCATAAAAAAATATGTATTTCACGGAGGAAAGTTGTGTTATCATATCTCATTCCATATATTGCTTTTAAAACCGTAACTTTATGAGGCGATGATAAACAGGCAACACAAAGGGTATGGGAGATGTTCTTTTTGTTATACGATGTAAAGCCGTGAAGACATTATCGTAACCGGTACGGCCTGCAACGGAAAAGAGGCCGTATAACCTCTGTAAGTGGCAACGGCCGGATGTAGTCCTGATGGATATAAAAATGCCGGTCATGAACGGGGTTGAGGCTACAGCCGCTATAACCAGGGATTTCCCGGGGGTGAGGGTAATCATCCTGACCACTTTTAACGAGGACGGCTATATTTTTGACGCTCTTGCCGGGGGGGCTTTCGGATATCTGATAAAGGAATCGACTCCTGAAGAAATTGTCACTGCGGTGAAAACGGTATACAGAGGCGGTGCCCTATTGCAGTCCGGTGTGGCCGACAAAGTGGTGCGGCGGTTTTCCCTGCTGGGCAATAGTGAACCGGTTCCGGCGGAAACGGATGAAAGGGTGAGACTGCTCACAGACAGGGAAAAGGAAATTGCCCGCCTGGTGGGGGAGGGTAAAAGCAACCGCGAGATTGCCGGAGAACTATTCTTAAGCGAGGGAACGGTGCGTAACCACCTCAGCAGCATTCTGGCTAAAACCAGTCTGAGAGACAGGACCCAACTGGCCATATTTGCCATTAAGAATAACATGGTATCGTAGCCATATACCCCTTTTGAGGGGCGTATGGGAGACAGTGCGGGTTCAAGTCTCGCCTCCGACACCAGAAAAGTCAGTAATGGCAACGGTTTAAGCCGAACGTGGAAATGTTTCACGTTCGGCTTTTATATTTCTGGACGTACGCGTGACACGTGTACGTAAAAGAATTTGTTCGTGAGGGACGTGTCCGGCTGGACGTGTGCAGAAATGACTGCAAATAAACCGCATTGGAGGCTATATTATGGCACGTCGCAGAAATTTAACTTGGATTAATATGAACAAATCTGTTTGAGAAGGAATTTTTTATAAATTATTGAATTATTAATAAATTTTATTATATGATTGACACATGATATCATATGTAATAGCATATAATAGATAATATCGGAGGGTCCACCTTGAGCACATTCATAAAATTTTTACTTCGGCTATGCCGTGGCCCAATTTCCAATGACATTTCATTTGATGACATGTCAAGATTTTTGAAATCTATAGGTTGTAGTATGAGAAAAAAGAGCGGAGGTAGCCATAGGCACTTTAAACACCCAGATTATGAGAAAACAATTACATTAATGGAAAATACAGCCATCAGAAGATACCAAATCAATGACGTTAGAGAACTCCTTGAGCATTTAGATATGTGTCCAGAGGAGGAGGAATAACATGACTAGAAAAAACAAAAAATTTAATTTAGAAAATGTTAACCTTGAGATATTTAATAGTCCTAATATTGATCAATATATAGATATTCCAGAAGATGAAGAAAAAATTAATGAGAAGTGTCAAGCATTTTTAAGTATTGATTATCCAATAACACTTCATAAAGTAAATGACGAAAACGGATCATATTGGATTGCGGAACATCCAGATTTACCAGGATGCAAAACACATGGTGAAACTAAGGAACAAGCGATATCAAATCTGGATGATGCAAAAACTGGTTGGATATTTTCAAGGTTATGTGATAACGAGAAAATTCCAACTCCAACCTCTTCTCTCGAGCACAATAAATATTCAGGACGAATATTATTAAGACTACCCAAGGACTTGCATCAGAAATTGATTATTAAATCTAAAAGCCAAGATATAAGTCTCAACCAAGTAATACTATATTTGTTGGCATATGCCTTAGGAAAAACTGATACAGAAACAAAAATCAAAGAGTCATTAAAAGAAATATTAGATAATTACAAACCGTTTTCCTTGAGTAGCAATATCCTACGTACGGTAAATGATCCCGTACAACATACTCAAAACTCAAGACATAAGGAATATGAGGAATTTCGAAAAACAGAAATACCGCATGGGATTGACAGGCTAACAGCAATGAAGCATCAAAAGCAGTCAGAATACTGTTATGACATTAATTAGCGTAAATACCCAGCATTTGGAGGAATTTAAATGTCGGAAATGGACAAAAGCAATCAAAGATCTTTTCAGCAAGATTGCAATGAAATCATAAAAGAAAATGCAGATCTTGACAGATTATTCTCCGATACTGAAAGGATTTTAGAATATGCTCTCGAAAATATCTTTACTAAGCAGCAATTAGCACAACAATTAGGGTTAATTGGAGGTCATAGTTTTTCAAATGTTTTAATATTTTGTCTAGATCGCACAAACATACCTGATACAGTAAGCTTGATTAAGCATGCTGAGATTGATGATAACTTATTTAACAAGATTAAGTTTATATTAGCTAAATATGGGCCAATATATGCAAGGATTAAACAAAAAACAGAAAATCCGTACGGTTGGACAAATACAAGTTTTAACATTATACAAAGAGACAATGATTTTTTGCTCGAATATATAATAAACTTAAATAACGACAACACTCTCATATGTAGAGATACTCCTGATTCAATGGCAATATTAGTTGCCAGTTTCATTGAAGGGCTGCATACAGTTAACAAAGCATGTAAAATAAATTCTGATCTAGTTACTTTACTTGCAAACAAAATAATGGAACTTAGCCAAGAGGTTCAGGAAGGGAAATAAATCATCATTATCCTTATGTTGCAATATTACATAGGCCTTAAACAAAGGTAATCAGCTTTTATGTAAGAATTGTTTCTTAAAGGTATTCAAGAAAATATCTTTTAGGAATACCGATCCATTGCTAAGTGGCGAGGTTCTCGTTTAAGGTAAGTGTTGGCCTATTACAGTGTAGGCCATTTTTTTGCGTCCGTGTAAGCGCATAAAATGACAAATGTCATACCTCCCAGGTGAAAAACATGCATATGGTAACATGACTCTGTCCTGGAAAAATAATAAAATGAAGCGAAGAAATTTTCAGGGGGTTTGTTTATGAAGAATAAATTATTACCTGTCCTGTCCGGGCTTATTATCTTGGTGCTGCTGGCCGGTGGCTGCACCGCAGATTCATTGCAGTCATACCTGCATGTTTTGAAAAAGACGGAGCAAGTAAACAAGGGACAGATGCTGGTACAGTTCAGCCACACCATGGATTTCAATGGGCCCGGGCTGACCGTCGAGGACAGAAAAAACTTGGAGATGTTTAAAGAGAAAAAGGGAACCTTTACGAAAAAATTCGACCGGGATAAAAGATTAAGCATGCTGGACGGCCATGTGGATATGATGGGCATGGGATTTGACTTTAAGGCCTATTGTGACGGGGACAGGACAGTATTGATGCTGCCCATGTTTACAAAATATCTGGTGGTGGAAGCAAAACCCGGTACGGAAAAGGAACCAGTAACCGCCGACACGGATAAAAAGCTGGAGACTCTCTGGAATGGCTTGCTTAACAGCAAAAACGTAACCCGTAAGGAAGGCAAGCTTATATCCACCCCCGAGGGTGAGGTTAAAACCACCGCTTATAATGTTGCATTAAGCTAGCAGGAAATTGAGGGTTTTATTGTCAGCGCTGCCGGTATAATTACACAGGACAGCAAAATAAGAGCAACCGTGCTGGATAGCATGGTGCAGTCCGGTGTAAAAAAGCAGGAGGCGGAAAAATCTCTGGATAAATTTTGGGGTGAAATTAGAAAAAGTGCAAGCAAGGCCAAAATTACCCGGTTTAATCACACTGCCTATACAGACAGGGACAACTATATGGTGGAGGAATACAGAAGCAGCAAAGCTAACTATAAATCAGAAAACGGGTTCACGGTAAACGCAGATTTTAACCTGAAAATTCAGCGCTGGGCTTTCGGTAAGGACGTGGTGGTGGAGGTGCCGGAAGTCAATGCGGCAAACAGTTTCACTTTAAAAGATTTTGATGAAAATACGCCCAAGATGTTCGAGGGATTGTTCAAAACCGGGTGGGGGAAATCATGATGTATATGGTGGAAATTGAAAAATTGACCCGGAAATACAACGGGCACACGGCGGTTGACGAGATCAGCCTGACCATAGCAAAAGGCGAACTGTTTGGATTGCTGGGCCCCAATGGGGCCGGCAAATCCACCACCATTTCGGTAATCAGTACTTTGTTGAAACCGATGGCTGGCAGGGTGCGTGTCGGCGGGTATGATACCAACGGGCAGCCCGCTAAGGTAAAAAAATTAATCGGCCTGGTGCCCCAGGATATAGCCCTATACCCAATGCTGACGGCCCGGGAGAACCTGTTGTTTTTCGGCAGGATGTATGGCCTGCGGGGCGGGGAACTCAGGCTTCGGGTGGGGGAGGTGCTGGAAACAGTCGGCCTGACGGACAGGGCCGGGGAGAAGGTGGCAACCTTTTCCGGGGGCATGAAAAGAAGGATTAACATCGTGTGGGTCTGATGAATATGCCTGAATTGCTGATATTTGACGAACCCACGGTGGGTATTGACCCCCAGTCCCGGCGGCATATATCCTGGATACCGTGAGGGATCTCAACAACCGGGGCATGACGGTGATTTACACCAGTCACTACATGGAGGAGGTAGAATACCTCTGCAGGCGGGTGGGGATTATGGACCACGGCAGGTTGATTGCTCTGGATAGTATAGAAGAACTGAAAAAAATGGCGGGGGAAAAGGAAACGCTTGAGACGGCCAGGCGGATCTGGAAGATAAAAAAATCGATGCAGCCGTGTTTCTGCCGGGCAACTTGTCCAGGGATTACATAATGGGCAAAAGCATAACCCTAAGGATCGTCACCAACACCGATAATGCTGTAAAAAAAGCAGTTATGGAAAGCGTGATGAAGGCTTTTACCGATAACCTGTCTTTACCGCGCATTGCCATGAGCGTTTTACGGGAGGAACAAATCCGCTATGGCATTGCTGTGGAAGAACAAAACATCTCCCGGGAGAAGATGGAAGGACTGGTTCATAAGTCGGGCATCTCCATTGATTTTAAGCAATTTACCGAAAAGGGCAGGCAGACGGTATCAGCCATGCAGTACTTCCGGTGGGGGTCATGCTGCTGATGGGGCTGTTATTCTTCACGGCAGGGCTATTTACTTTGAAATGGGAGAGCTGAAACAAAAAACCTCCTGCAGCCCTGGGTAGGGTTTCAGGAGGTTTATTAACCAGGTTTGACTATTGCTAAATTGCCATTACGACTGAAGAATCCTGCTGACTTCCGCTAAATCGTCCACGGGCTGCCCGCAGGCAAAATTCTGGCAGGCATAATACATGGTTTTGTTATCCGGTACAGGCATTGCCCGGGTAAAAGGAGCGATGGCCTCCAGTTCACGGTAGTCTTCTCCCTGGAGGCGATACAAAAAGACCGCTTCAGGTGAAAAAATACGATTTAAGCTTTGCAATTCCCTGTGTATATCCGCCTTATTCCGGCCGGAAACCACTACCACTTCCTTGCCCGGGGTTGTGGCAAACAGAAAGGACATTAAAAAGTGGGTGTGGCCGGCTGGGTAGCCATTTATGTTGCCGGAGAAACTTTCAAACATGGTTTCGGCCATGGAGGCAAAATCATTGCGTCCGGTAATCCTGGACAGCCGGAGCAGGTTGAGGGCGGCCACGGAATTACCCGACGGGGTGGCGCCATCGTATACTTCTTTTGGCCGGGCCAGGAGTTCCTCGCCGTCGCTGCCGTAAAAGAAATATCCCCCGTTTTCAGCGTCCCAAAACAGGCGGTTTTGATCCTCCTGTAATTCCAGTGCGTGCGTCAGCCAGACTGGCCGCCGGTCAGCTTGGTACAGTTCAATCATAGCCCATATTAAAAAAGCGTAGTCGTCAATATATGCCAGATAGGCCGGTTCGCCGTCCCGGTAGCGAGCCAGCAGGCGGCCATTCTCGTTGCGCAGCCGGGAAAGTATAAATTCTGCGGCCTGGATGGATGCGTTAAGGTATATTTGATCCTGTAATACAGCGTAACCTCTGGCCATAGCCGCTATCATCAGGCCGTTCCAGGAAGTGAGTATTTTGTCGTCCTTGTGGGGATGAATTCTTTTTTCCCTAACGGCAAATAGTTTTTGACTGGCCTCCGCCAATTTTTTCTCCCATTCCTCCGGACCCATGCCCGGGTCAAAGTCTCTGGTATTTGCGTAGATGCGGTTCAGAATGCTGTGTTCTTCAAAGTTACCTTTTTTCGTTACGTCATACCAGCGGCAAAACAGATCTCCGGTTTCTTCTCCCAAAACCTGCTTTATTTCTTCAGGCCGCCAGACGTAAAATTTGCCCTCCACACCCTCCGAGTCGGCGTCTTCCGCTGAGTAAAAGCCTCCTTCAGTAGAAGTCATGTCCCGCATAACATAAGCAAAAATCTCCTGGGCTACCCCGGCATATAGCTCCCTGCCGGTAATCTGGTATGCCTCCAGGTAAACCATGGCCAGCAGCGCGTTGTCGTAGAGCATCTTTTCGAAATGAGGCACCAGCCACTGACGGTCCACTGAGTAGCGGGCGAAGCCGTAGCCCAGGTGGTCGTATAGTCCTCCGTCATGCATGGACTGCAGGGTCTTTTCCACCATGGCCAGTGCTTCCTGGTCGCCGGTCTTCTTCCAGTAGCGGAGCAGAAAGGCCATGTTGTGCGGGGTAGGGAATTTGGGAGCGCTGCCGAAGCCGCCATACTCCGGATCGAAATTCTTTCCCAGAGTCAGGCGAGCTTTTTTAAAGGTATCCTCCCCTAGTTTACCGGAGCTGTCTGCATGAAATTGAGGCTTTATCGCCTCGGAGATTCTTTCCCCGGTATTAATAATCTCGCTTTTATCACTGTTCCACTTTTCCTGAATCTGTTCCAGTACATCCATAAGCCCGGGCCTGCCGTAGTGGCTGTGCTTGGGGAAATATGTACCGGCAAAAAAAGGCTTTTTGTCCGGAGCCATAATCACCGTCAGTGGCCACCCGCCGCTGCCGGTCATAGCCTGGCACACCGTCATGTATATGTGATCAATATCCGGCCTTTCTTCCCGGTCAACCTTTATGGCTACAAAATATTTGTTCAGTAGTGCCGCCACTTCTTCGTCCTCAAAGGATTCCCTTTCCATCACATGGCACCAGTGGCAAGTAGAATAACCGACAGATAAAAAAATAGGTTTGTCTTCCCGCTTAGCCTTTTCAAAAGCTTCATTTCCCCATGGATACCAGTCCACCGGGTTGTTTTTATGCTGAAGTAAATAAGGGCTTTTTTCATTGGCAAGTCTATTGGCCATAAAAAAACCTCCCAAAAACATTTGAAGTTATTATCCCAAAAAGAACTTACAAAAATATAAACAAAAACTTCCAAACCCTTTATAGCAGGAAACATCTTTTTATAAGTTTTAAGTTAGCTTCAGTCGCCGAAAGGTTATAGATGGTTGATTAAATGTGGGATTAATCCTGTATAATGTCAGCCAAAGTAATGAGCAGTATATGGCTGTGAGCTAACCGCGGCATCGTATATATTTCCAAATTGTTAAAGAGAGGGGGTCGGGTGAATGAGGTTGAGGGGTGCCGGGTTTGGCGGTTTGATTCCCAAAGGCAACCGGTTTTGACCCTTGGCAGTGGCAAACCAGATTTTCAGCCGGACCATGTAGGATTTAAAAACGTTATAATTTTCAAATTATTGGTTTGAGGGGAGAGAAATTTATGCCTAGTTGCAGGATTACTGTTTTAAAAAAATTATAAACTCTGAATTGGCAAAGGAGTATTGTCAAGAAGCAATTGATACTTGTCCTTGTTTTAAAGAAGGGCAGGAATTTATTGCAGGATTTGAAAAACCAGTAGGATTTTGTGATTGGGCTTGGAATGATCTGTTAAGATTCATTAGAGCTCTACTAACCAGTGGTAACTTCTCTAAGGACATTTTTAAAGGTTGGATGAAGAATGAAAAAACAATGATTGCTTGTTGTACTAATGGAATAAGACCAGTTATTTTAAAAATAGAAAGAATCAACGACTCTTATCACCTTGTCCTGGTGGTTAAGTACCGCCGAAAGGTGATTAATGACCGGGTTGCTGTACGTATCAGGGAAATAGGTGAATATATAGCGCCACACTACAACATCACGTTTCTTGAATACAACCACGACCACGACCATGTATATATACTTTTCAGCGCCCATCCCAAAAGCGCCCTGTCCAAGTATATCAACGCTTTCAAGAGCGCCTCGTCCCGGTTGGTTAAAAAGGAATTTCCCGAAATCAAGAAATATCTCTGGAAAGAGTATTTCTGGTCCCGGAGTTTTTGCCTCTTGACCACCGGAGAAGCACCGGTTGAGGTAATTAAAAAATACATCGAGTCCCAGGGTGAAAAAAATGATCATCGTTCACCGGTTTCACATTGAGCCAACCAAAGAGCAGGAGCAAAAATTATTTGAGACGGTCACCCTTTGCCGCCGGTTATATAATGCCGCTTTCGAACAGAGGGAAATTTGTTACAGGCAAAAAGGCAGATCGCCTTCCTGTACTTCACAAAAGAATGAATTCCCGGAATTGAAAAAGGAATTGCCCGAGTACAAGCAGGTTAACGTCCAGGTCCTGCAGGATTGTCTCCAGAGACTGGATGACGCGTTCCAGCGGTTTTTTAACGGCCTGGCCGGTTACCCGCACTACAAAGGTCGCGATTATTACCGCTTTTTTACCTACCCGCAAGCGGATAAACAGGATCATTTCAAAAGGCCGGGCTACATTTATCTGCCGAAGATAGGCTACGTCAAGATAAAGGCCCATTTTGAGTTTGACCCTTCAAAAGTTAGCCGGATTAATGTCAAGTACCACAACGGCAAGTGGTACGTCAACCTTACCTCAGAAATCCAAGAAGCCGGGGCAATAGAAATTGTTAATAAAGTTGGTATTGACGTTGGGCTTTTGACATTTGCGGCAATTTCCGACGGCACGAAAATTGACAACCCAAAATACTTTCGCAAGTCCGAGAAGAAGCTGGCCAGATTGCAGAGGCGGCTTTCCCGCAAGAAAAAAGGTTCAAACAATCGGGGGAAAGCTAAAACCAAAGCGACCAGGCTACACGATAAAATAGCCAACCAGCGCAAGGATTTTTTACACAAGGCCTCTTACAGCATCGTACAAAAATACAACTTGATCGCTGTGGAAAATTTGTCGGTCAAAAACATGGTCAAAAACCGTTACTTAAGCAAGAGCATTGCCGACGCCAGCTGGGGCAAGTTTGTGGACTACCTGGAATACAAATGCCTGAAATTTGGCAAGGTGTTCGTAAAAGTCCCGCCCGGCGGTACTTCTCAGACCTGTGTATGCGGCGCTCATGTGCCGAAAGACCTGAGCATGCGAATGCATAAGTGCACTAAATGTGGATTAGTTGCAGATAGGGACGTAGTTTCGGCAATGGTGATATTGCAAAGAGCAGCATAGGTTTTAGTTTTAAGTAGGGCTGGTAGCACCCGAACTTAAGCCTGTGGAGATTGCGTAAGACCCATGCGGCTGCGGTCAATGAACCAGGAAGCTCCCGCCTCTCAGCGAAGCGTAGGCGGGAGAGGCTTCACTTGAGGTTATTATCTATAAAATGACATGCAAAAATATGAACAGTCCTATGCAAATTCATTACAATGCCGGGGGACTGGATTGGTTAATATCTTTGGTACCAGGTATCACAACTTTTGCTATTCCTAGCAAGACAAGAACCGTCCCCGCTTGCTTCACAATGAATTGAGGGGGATTACATCCCCCTCGTGCTCCCCTATTTAACTAAATCCGCAAATGCGGATTTAGTTAAATATCAATGGTTATAGGTTTTACGGATTATTATGATGATGTTTAGGCTGCAATTGGACTAATTCTTCAGATAAAACTGTATTACCTTCTTGAAATACAAAATTAGCATCTCTGCCATAACTATTCACAGTTACATCATCTTTATGATATTTATCATCGAATATTGCCCTTACTTCGTAGTGATCCGAAGTGACGGAAACATCAAGCGGCGTATTTGAACTAGGTGGAAGATTGATAGGGAAGGAAGCAATCAACGTTGGAGGTGTTGTATCCCAATTGTAAAACTGTACAGTTACATCTCTTACCTTGCTTTGACTAAAATTAGCTACCTCTACGTGCGCGGCAACTGTATTACTGTTTCTACGCAATACGCCAGTTGTCAAAATAAGGTCGCCTTGCATTTTTAAAACCTCCTTTAATTTACTAATATTATCCTATTCAGAAAAATAATGTCTGTGACATTTTTCAAAAAAAAGTTTCCGTTTGCTCAGCAAAGGTAGTTGTATGCGTTGTAAGGCAATTCACTTACGAGGGTATCAAGGGCAGACAGTGGTAAAAGTTTAACCCGAGGTGGGCTGTAGCTTACCCAAAAGTGTATTTGCTTGCGAGTCGCCGATTAGCCGCCGCTCCGCCATGCTTATAAATCAAGGGGTTGTCACCGTTATGGACGATAATCCCTTGATTTAATTTTTGTCGATACAAACTAATTTGTCGAAGGAAATAGCAAATAAACGTCAAAATTTACTAAATAGGATAATCCGTTCCATTAAACGATCCAATAAATAGGAAACCGCCTGCGGGCCGAGAAGGCGCTGCGGGACAGCAGGGAAACTCTCTCCGTGGCGGTGGAACTGGCACACCTGGGGCCATGGAAATATGATCCCAAGACGAACCTGTTCGAATTTGGTGATGAGTTTTATGCCATCTATGGTACCGATGTGGCGCGGGAAGGCGCCTTTATGGTTCCGGATGTGTATGCCGGGGAGTTCGTGCACCCGGACGACGTCTGGGTGGTAGGCGCAGAGGTGCACAAAGTGCTTTCGTTCACGGAACGCTGCTATTCTAGAGAGTCGCTTTCATATATCGGCCAGCGCCGGTGCCGCCATCTATCCGGACGACGGCGACACGGTCGAGGAGATCTTTAAGAATGCAGACAACGCAATGTATGCGGCCAAGAAGGCCGGTCGAAATTGCTGGCGGTTCTATGAAGCAATTATGCAGGCGGAAGCCTACGAAAAGGTGTTGCTGACAAACAGCCTGCATCACGCGGTTGAACGAGGGGAACTCTTACTGCATTATCAGCCGCAGGTGTCCGTTGACAGCGGCGCCGTTGTCGGATTTGAAGCTTTGCTGCGCTGGAACAGCCCGGAGCATGGATCTATATCGCCGGTACAATTTATCCCATTGGCTGAGCAGAGCGGACTCATCCACGCCATCGGAGAATGGGTACTGCGGGAAGCTTGCCGGTTCGCCCGCTGGTTGGCCGATCAGGGATGGGGGCATATTCATGTTGCTATCAACGTGTCGCCTTACCAACTGTGCTCTGACCGTTTCATTGCCAGTGTCCGCGACGCTCTGAATGACTTTGGCGTCGAACCGTGCCGCCTCAAGCTGGAAATTACTGAAACCGTGTTGATCGTCTCCCTTGAGGAAAGCACCCGCAGGCTTGGCGAACTGCAAGGGATGGGAGTGCAGTTCGCGCTCGAAGATTTCGGCACGGGTTATTCGTCGCTTACTTACCTGCAACACTTGCCGGTGAAGACTTTAAAAATAGACAAATCTTTTATAGATATGGATATCGGTGGATAGAGTCCATAAGGCGATCATCGGGAATGTTGTGAATATGGCTCACACAATGGAAATGACCGTGGTTGCTGAGGGTGTGGAAACACAAGAGCAATTCGATTTTTTGGCCCGGATCTGTTGCGACTGCGTCCAGGGGTACTTTCTCAGCTGGCCGGTGCCAGAGGAGGAGGCAGTTCGTTTTTTGTCCAGGCACCCTCAGGGGGTTCGTTTGATAAGGCATGTTAAGGGGGCGGAGTTATTGACAGCAACATCTCTAATCGTTTATTAATCTAGGAGTTTGTTGAAAAACTTCTGAATTGATGTCACGAATACTTAACTCGGCATTTGCGTCGGGCTATTCCACAACTGCTCGCGCAAAGTGGAAATGCTCGCACGCATGATAGCCATCCGTTCGTCCCTGGAAGTAGCGTTCTTCGATGTCGGTTGGACTCAAATTCTTATCGAGACGTAAGCCTAGACGTGCGAGGTCTGCAGCGAGCGTGGAAGGGTCAAAACCCGATTTCATCGGCTCGCCTACCCGTCGCACAATTTCTTGTATTAGTTGTATACGGAGCGGGAAGGCCAAAAACAAGCACCAAAAACCAAAAAAAACCAAAGGGGCACTGTAGAAAATATCAGTGCCCCTTTTCGTTACAATAAAAATTAGGAGAGGGTTACATTCGTGGCTTGTAGGCCCCGTTGGCCTTTTTCTATATCAAATTCAACTCTTTGGCCCTCTTCAAGGGATTTGTAGCCTTCTGCTTTTATAGCGGAAAAATGCACAAACACATCTTCCCCACCTTCTCTTTCAATGAACCCAAAGCCTTTCTCGGGGTTAAACCATTTCACTGTACCGAGCATCTAATACTGCACCTCCCAAAATGTTCTGTTATTATGAGATTTTTTCGTCTCATGATCTATTATGTTAATACAAATCACAAGTTATACTTAAAAATTATTATGTTAATTGGAATTTTTTTACATACTAAAAAAATTCGTTATAAGTGTGTTACGACAGAACGGATTTTTTCCATTGATAAGCCTGGATAAAATGACCGTATAGTAATTCTATACGGTCATAGTCTTATTCTATAAATTTAAAGGTTTACCAGTTGTTACGGGGACGGTAGCATTCGCGGCAATATACAGGTTTGTCACCACGGGGTTGAAAAGGAACCTGGGTTTCTTTGCCACAGGCTGAACAGGTGACATCATACATTTGACGTTCCTGGCGGCTGTAACCGCTATTACCTCTGCTGGTCGCTTTACGGGCAGCACGGCATGCAGGACAACGACCGGGCTCATTGGTGAAACCCTTTTCGGCAAAAAAATCTTGCTCGGAAGCCGAAAAAGTAAAATCACTACCACAATCTTTACAGGTTAAAGTTTTGTCTTGAAACATAAATAAAAAACCTCCTCAATAATTTAAGATTGCCCGGCTAGCTAGGGAATAACAGTTTTTATAATTTTCCCCAAGCAAATGGCAACCAGAGAAAGTTTTTACCGTATATCCAAGCATTATTCGAGCCTAGTTATTATAACCCGGAATAAAGAATAATGCAAGTAGTTTTCTAATTTTTCATATAAATTTATTTGTTTGCCCGGGTCTTTGACAGTTGAATAACCAATAGATTTTCTAGAAGCCTTGGAAACAGGGCTTTTTTTCCGTTGTTTTACAATAACTAAATATTAAAAGCCGCTTTAAAGCCCGAGAATTCGGGCTTTTCTTTTGTCAATCTTTATGCATTTTTATGTTGTGTATTGTCGTGTATATAAATATAATAGGGTTAGA